>Ga0131853_10000545_pt1 | contig 69346 bp, 57 predicted proteins | sample TergutLab28metaG_FD_92764 | JGI IMG/M metagenome (GOLD analysis project Ga0131853, IMG submission 92764) | Labiotermes labralis P1 segment gut microbial communities from Petit-Saut dam, French Guiana - Lab288 P1 (version 2) (version 2) | ecosystem: Host-associated > Arthropoda: Insects >... | reverse complement strand
GTGGATGCGTACAATGCTTTTGGTGTAGCTAAAATGAAGTTCCGTCAAAATCGCAACTCAAAATCCCGCGAATTACCCTTTTCCATCTTGGATTTCTTGTAATCAATGCTTTTGTCCACTCCCCTTTTAACAAAAAGCTTTCCCCGCCAAGCTTCGGTGTGTTATATTTATGTTTCCGCCGAAAGGAGGCGCTTGTCATGTCCGGTCCCACGCACCCCGACCACCCGCGGGAACTCGCGTACCTTAACACCGTTTTGGCTCATCTGGCTTCGGAAATCCCAACGTTAAAAACCCAAAAAGAAGAACTCGACAACCGCGTATCGTATGCGTTCGCGCATATGAACATTGATAACCCCGAGCAATTCAGCGAATTGACCGTCAGCCTTTCATTGCTTGAAGGCTGGAAGACGCTTGTGCGCCAAATGGAATACGCGCAGCGTACCCCCTACTTCGCGCGGGTGGATTTTAACGACACGGCGTATTACATAGGTAAAATGACTTTACTGCGCGGCTTGGAAGTATTGATTACCGACTGGCGCGCGCCGCTTTCAACGCTGTACTACGAAGGACGTATAGGCCAAGCGGCCTACGATTGCCCGGATGGACACATCACGGGTGATTTGACGTTAAAACGGCAATACCAAATCGAATCGGGTAAACTGCTGGGATTTATAGACATCGACGTTACCGCCAGCGATACCTTCTTGCAAGCCGCGCTGGGTGCCTCCAAGGACCGCCGCCTGCGCGACATCGTAACGACGATACAGGCCGAACAGAACCGGATTATACGCCATCCCTTACGCGCGCCGCTTTTGGTGCAGGGTGCGGCGGGCAGCGGCAAGACAACGATCGCCCTGCACCGCATCGCATACCTTTTATATAACCACGCGGATACTTTAACCCCGCGCCATGTGATGATCCTCGCGCCCAGCCGGTTCTTTTTGAGTTATATATCCGACGTATTGCCCGAGTTGGGTGTGGAGCAGGTTACGCAAACGACCTTCACGGATTTCGCGGCGGAATGTTTGGAACTTGACCCCGTAAAGCACCCCACCGCATCGCCGTTGGAAGCGTTAGCCGAGGCAATCAACCACGGGATGCACATAACACCGCGTATGCAAGCCGCGGGATTCAAGGGTTCGCTTGCTTTTTACCAAATCATTAAAAATTATTTACGCTACATAGAAGAGCAACTATTGCCCGCGGAAGACTTCGGGTTGGAAGGGTATACGCTGTTCCCCCGTGAAAAAATCGCCCGTATGTTTACGGAAACGTATACCTTCCTCCCCACCAGCAAACGCGCCCCCGAAATCGAGAAATTCCTGACCAACACATTAAAGCGTCAACTTCCGCGCTTCGAAAAGAACATCGAAGCCATTTTCGACAAGCATATGACGAAAATAAAAGCCTTAATGCCGGAGGACACACCCAACCGCCGCCACCGCTTTACGCAGGTAATCGCCAAGCGCGACGTGATGATCAAACAGTTGCATGAAAAAGCACGCCCCACACGCAAAAAATACATGCGTACCTTCCGGTTGAAATCCGCGCTGGAATATTATCAATTACTTTTTACCACGCCGGGGTTGTTGAAAAAAATGACGGAAGGTGCTTCGGATGAACTTCTGCTTAAATTAAGCACAAGTGAAGCACGGCTTTCAATATCACAAGGCAAACTTGAGCCCGAGGATTTACCCCCGTTATTATGCATGCACAAGCACCTATTCGGCATGAAAAATGAAATGAAGCATGTCGTTATCGACGAGGCGCAAGATTACAGCCCCTTCCAATTCCTCGCGCTTAAAGAAGCCTTCCCCCACGCGTCGTTCAGCATCTTTGGGGATTTGCACCAAGGGCTACTCGCCCACAAAGGGGTTAACGATTGGGAGGAAATCCACCCGATCTTTGAAACGCAACCCCTCGTACTTACGCAAAGCTATCGCACGACCATCGAAATCATGGAAGCGGCCAACCCAATCATCATGCGGTTATACCCTGAGGGGACAAGCCCCGCGGTATCGCTGGCCGTACCCGTCATACGGCACGGGGAAGCGGTAATCCGCCATACGGCGCATAACCAAGCCGAGGTTGTCGATTTAATCTTAAATGAAATCGCCGCTGTGAAGGATAAAGGCTATCGTTCCGCCGCGATCATCGCAAAAACGGAAAGAGAATGTGCGGAATTGCAAGCCGCGCTTTCCGCTTCGGGTACCCTACCCATCGTCACCGAACAAGAGGCCGACTACGAAGGCGGCATTTTAATCCTTCCCGCATATTTGGCGAAAGGGCTTGAATTCGACGCGGTTATCGTCGCGGACGCGTCGCGCTATTCATGCGAACCCCTTGATGTTAGGTTATTATACATCGCCATGACCCGCGCGCTGCACAGGCTGACGATCATAACAAAGGAGTGTAAAGATGAATCCTGATACCCTTAAACCCTTACTAGCCGAAACCTTCCCCGATATCCGCATCCGCACCCTAACGAAGCTGGGTAACGGAAAAGCCGGAGAAATATTTTTAACCAACGGCGAAACCGTCTTTAAGGTACCGCTGACTTCCGACGAATCGGATTCCGACTTACGGCTTGAATACGAAGTTCTGCTTGCGCTGCACGGCAAGGTGGAAATCACCATCCCCAAACCGATTTGCATTGCCACCCTTGCGGACGGGCGGACGGTTTTGGGCGAAAGCCTAGTACCGGGCGTGCAATTTACCCATGATATGTTCGATTCCTTTACGCAACCCGAAAAGGACGCGCTGTTCGCGCAAATGGGGGATATCTTTTACCAACTGCACACCGCGGAAATCCCGCAAATAAAAAACGCCCCCGTATACGGCGTGAAGGAGAACCTCGAATACTTTTACGAAAATTATACCGACAGCGTAAAAAAGGAACTCACAAACGCCGAACAAGCGAAAATCGATGAAATATTACAAAATTTTATTACGGCGGTTGAAAAGAACCCGCCGCCCGTCACATTTACCCACGGCGACGTCCATTTTTGGAACCTTAACTACGACCCCACAGCGAAGCGAATATGCGGGATATTAGACTTCGGCATCGCTAACTATAACGACCCGATTAACGACATCCGTTACTTTTGGCCGAAAAACGTTGCGCAAATACTGGTGAAATACCCCGCGGACTTGGGCGAAGGCTTGGGGGCAAGGCATTTGTTCTATAACATGTGCAATATGATTGACGAAGCCAATGGTGAGTTAAAACGCGGCGTAGTACCCGAATCGGTTAAATGGTTGAAGCAACTCATTTATCAAGAACCGCTTAAAGACCATAAACCTGTCGCGGGGTTTTCTATATAATACGCGCCGTCCGCGTCCTTTAGCTTTACGGCTTCCTCCCATTCCATGTAACGGTAACCGACGGCTTCGACCGCTTCCCGCCCCAGGCGCGGCGCGGCGTATGTCACCGTAAAACGCCCGTCGGTTGAGCCGTGGATTAAGTGCGCGGCGACGGACAGGTTTTCTTGCAAATCCTTTTCGGTTGCGCACAAGGATAAAACCCGCTCACGACCGCTGTATCCGTATTTTCGGATTAGGCGGTCGTTTTCGTCATCCTCGCCGAAGCGGTTGACCCCCGGAGCGAGGACGAGCAGGCTTCCGCCGTCCGCGATTGCCATACGGGTGCGGTATATGGCTTTGTTGCCCAACCATGTGGAGCGAACGCCTTCACCCAGGTTTACCACGCAATTTTTTATAGGCTCCGCTACGTACGTGATGTTGCGCTCCGCGCTGAGTGCCGCGGCTTTTTCGAAGATTGCCCGCCCCCGCCCGACGAATAAGCCGCACAGGGTTTCCGATTCCACTACGGTTAAGGCATACACAATCGGCAACCGCGACAGGAATCTTTCCTCCGCGTAATCAAAGAGCTTGCGTACCGGGGTGTTTGTTTTACCCTGGGTCCGTTCGATACCGTACGCCGCGCCCACCATATGGGAAGCGTTAATAAAACCGCTCCCGCCGCAGCCCACCACGATGTTTTTCGTGTAGTTGGCCATGCCCGCCACCTCATGCGGCACGACCTGCCCGATAGAAAGGATGGATTCATAGGAGGGATCTGTTAAATATTTTGAGATTTCTACGGGGATATTTTGCGAAAATAAAGCGCGCACGGTTTCGCCGAAAACGCTGTCCGTGCCGACACCGTTACCGCCGCCGCTGTCCATGTTGCCGCCGATGCCGTCGCTTATTACTTCCCGTACATACTCCGCGGGGATTTCCCCGATTTTTTCCACTCCGTTGCGCCAATCGTGTACCAAAAAGCGCTCCGGCGGTATGCCTTCACCAAAAAACGCCGACAGCTCCGCGGAGTCCATCGGCGCGTGGGTACCCAACGCGGGTAGGATGTCAACATGCTTACCTGCGCGGGTAAATTGATGGTAATACAAATTCGTCAGCACGCCGCCGTACGAGTAGGGACGGCTGCCGTCGGGCGGGACTAAGAGGATTTTGGGCTTCATCATAACACCGCTTGCGGGAGGTATAGGGCAAACCGTACGCCATGTTCGGTATTTTCCGCCGTTACGCGACCACCCAGCCTTTCCGCTATATCCTTACATATGGCAAGCCCGAGCCCGGAGTTGCCGTCCGCGCCCTTATAAAAACGCTCAAAGATGTGGGGCAAATCGCTTTCCGCGATTAGCGAACCGTCGTTTTCTACGGATATGCATACTTCCCCTTCGTGTGTATCTTCGTATGCGATTTTTATCGCCAACTTTGCGTGGCGGATGGCGTTGGTCAAAATATTGCCCAGCACCCTGTGCAGTTTTTCCTCGTCGGTTACGATTGCGCGTTCGGCGGGTGGGAAGCCGAAGGTGATTTCCTTCCCGTTTTTTTCCGCCAAAATCCGTACACGCTCGGCGCTGTCATACAATATTTCATGCAAGTTAAGCGAAGACACGCGCAATTCGTCCAGCCCGCCTTCCATCCGCGAAATGAATAAAAGCTGGTTGACCAGCTCCTCCATGCGCTCGCCCTCGGCCAAGATAATGTACGCAGCGGCGTCTTTGTCCAGCACATTTTCGGTGATGCCTTCGGCGTAGCCCTTGATGGACATAAGGGGCGTGCGCAGTTCGTGGGATACGTTTTGGAAGAACTGCTTCTGATTATTCTCATAAGTGCTCAATTTATGCGACATGGCGCTCATGCTTTGCGCTAACTCGCCGAACTCCCTGTATTCGAAGTCCCCCACTTTTTCGTCGAAGCGCCCTTGCCCGATGACTTCCGCGTACCTGCCCAACCGAAGCACCGCCCGCTGCACCCGTGAGGACATGATGACCGATATCAGCAAGCCCACAAAAGCGGAAATAATCAATAAAAAGCCCAGCGTACGGTTCACGTTGCGCATAAAAAGCAATGCCGACGATATGTCGGTATATAACAGAATCGAATACAGGGTGCCTTCGGGCAGCACCAGCTTTGCCGAAGTCAGGTAAAACGCCTTTTGCTCACCCACCAGGCGCACCATGGCACCGTCTTCGAACTGGCTGCGGTTATTCACGTAATAATTACCCAGGAAGAGGATGTCGTCATTAATAAAAGGGGAAACCAGTTCGTTGTCCCCGCTGATGATAATCCCGTCGGTGTTTAGCATAAGCTGGCGCAGGGGGTTAACCTCCCGCCATTGAACGAAGATATTTTCAAAGACCTCGTCACGCGGCATGATTTGGATGTGCCGCGACAGCGGGGGTACAACCGCCGTATGGTTCGCAATACCCTCCATGCTGGAAACGCTGCGCGCCAGTTCACGGGACGCCTCCGTTGTAATATAGCGGTTGGTAATCATATTAAAAGCGGCATACACAATCGCCAGCACCAAAAGTACCATCCCCACGAAATTACGCACCAAAATGAACTTGAAGCGCTTCATACCGCGCTGCCCGCTTTCGTACCCAGCTTAAAGCCGAAGCCCCAAACCGTTTCGATTAAAACGCGGCTGCCCGCTTCCTCCAGCTTACGGCGCAGGCGCTTGACGGTATCGTCGGTGGCGCGGCTCTCCACCACCACGTCGTACCCCCAAATCACGTTAAGCAGTTCGTGACGGGACACGGCTTTGTTTTTATTTTCGATAAGATAGGTCAACAGGTTAAACTCCATTTTGGTAAGGTGCAAGTTTTCGCCGCGGCAATGGGCGGCGAACTGCGCGGGGTGCAGGGACACGTCTTCGAAAGCGATATCGGTGTTTTCCGCTCCCTTCGCCGCGTACATATCTACCCGCCTCAGCATCGCCTTGACGCGCATCATTAGCTTCACGGGACTAAAGGGCTTGGTGAAATAGTCGTCGCCCCCCAGCGACAGGCCCGAAATATAATCTTCGTCCGTGTCCTTCGCCGTCAGCATGATAATGGGGACGTCGGATGCTTCCCGCAGCTTCGTGCATACAAGCAACCCGCTGGTACCCGGCATCATGATGTCGAGTATGACCAGGTCGCAGGGCTTTGCGCGGAAGGCTTCCAATAACAAGTCGCCGTTTTCGAAGGCTTCGGCGGCGTAACCCTCCTTTTCGAGGAAGGCTTTGACCAAGTTGCGGATGTTGCGTTCGTCGTCGGCTACGTATATCGATTTTTGCATGGCGCACCTCCGTGGGTACCTTTGTCGGGTTACTATACCCCAACTTGTGCCCTGGTAGGGCACATAATATTTTTTGCTTTACATTTGCCGCACGTTTTCGGTGATTATACCGCAGAGCGGCGCGTATGCTTGCCATAAAAAAAGAGAGTGATTCCATGTTCCTTATCAAGAACGCGCTGCACAACCTGCGGCGTAACATCGGGCGCAATATCCTGATGGCGGTTATCCTATTCGCCATCATCGCCACCACGGCGGTTGCGTTGATTATCAATAACACCGCCAACGCCATCATCGGGGATTACGAATACCGCTTCGGCAGCCGCGTTAACATCGTACCCGATACGGCACGCATCATGGAGAACATGCGCGAAGCGATGGGGGGTATGTTCGGCGGCATGGGCGGTATGCGCCAAGGCATCGGTAATATGAACCCACAAGTCACCGCGCAACAAAGCATAGCTTTCGCACAGCTCCCCTATGTGCATACCTATGAAATGACGGCTTCGCAGCTTGTATTCGGCGGGGAGCTGTCGGTGGTGGACGGGGACGAGGAAGCCGCCGGGGGGATGTTCGTCGCCCGCGGCGCCATGGGCGGCGTTATGGGTGACACGGTAAGCATCGACTCGGAGGATACGGACATCCCCAACATGCGGCTGTACGGTAATTATTGGGAGGACTTTGAAAATGGCTTGCGCAACATCGTTGAGGGGCAATTCCCGACGGCGACGGGCGAGGCGCTCATCAGTATGGAAATGGCGGAACTAAACGGGCTTGCCGTCGGCGATACCTTCCGGGTATACGGCTCTCTGACATCAATTGACGGTGAGGACATCACCTCACGCACCGTCATCCGCGAGCTGACCGTTTCGGGCATTTATTTTGACATGACCCCCGAAAACCCGATGGGTGGGTTCGTCCGCCTGCCCCTCCTTAACCGCCGCAACGAGGTACTGACGACTCTTGATACCCTCCTTGACGGTATCGGTGAAAACGAAAGCGGCGTTACCGTTACGGCGGTGTACTACCTGCACGAACCCGCGCTGCTCCCCGACTTCGAAGCCGCGGCGCGCGGACTTGGGCTGAGCGACTTGCTGCTCGTCACCACCAATGAAGCCGAATACCTCGCCATCGTCGAACCCGTTATCGGTTTGCGCGGCATAACGTCCACGTTTATGTATATCGTGCTGATCCTCGGCGGGGTTGTGCTGGCGGTCCTAGCTTCGATATCGGTACGCGAACGCAAATATGAAATCGGCGTACTCCGCGCCATGGGCATGAAGAAGAAAAAACTCGCCCTCGGTTTGTTAACCGAAATGTTCGCGATGACCGCGGCTTGCCTTGCGCTGGGTTTGCTTGCGGGCTCGGTAGCGGCGCAGCCCGTATCCGACCGCTTGCTGGCTTCACAATTGGAAAGCATCGCAGCCGAGGAAGCCAAACCCGGCAATGCCGCACCCGGGGGTATGATGGGTATGTTCGGCGGCGGGATTAATATCGTGGGCGGCGGTATGAGCGGGCGTTTCGGGCAGTTAACGGGCGCCAATACCCCGGAAGCCGTGCCCCTGTCGGAGTTGGACGTTTCCCTCGGTGTGCGCCCGATCTTGGAAATCGCCGCCATATCCTTATTGCTTGCCGCCCTCGCGGGGGCTGTATCGGTCATTCGCATCACCCGGTACGAGCCTATGAAAATCCTGATGGAAAGGAACTAATCATATGAGCATCTTAACATTAAAGAACGTAGCCTACCGCTACGAAGGCGCCGCCGGAAACACCCTTACGGACATCAACGCCGAATTCGAGGCGGGGAAGGTTTACGCCATCGCGGGTAAATCCGGTTCGGGCAAGTCTACGCTTTTGTCCCTTATCGCGGGTTTGGATACTTGTACCTCCGGCGCGATTTTCTATAAGGCTTCCGACTTGCGGGCGATTGACCGCGACGCTTACCGTTCCAACGACATCGGCGTAATTTTCCAAGCCTATAACTTGCTCACCAACGCCAACGCCGTGGAGAACCTGCTGCTCTCCATGTATATAAGCGCGGAAAAACCCTGTAAAAAACGCGCCTTTACGCTCCTTGAAAAAGTCGGTATTGACCGCGAAAAAGCCTCCCGCAAGGTCCTCAAGCTCTCGGGCGGCGAACAGCAGCGTATCGGTATCGCCCGCGCTATGGCGCACAACCCCGATATCCTCATCGCCGACGAACCTACAGGCAACCTCGACAACGACACCGAGGACGAAGTCCTGAGCATGTTTACATCCTTCGCCCGCAACGATAATAAATGTGTTATTATCGTCACACATTCCCATAAAGTCGCGGGTATAGCGGATATAAAACTAAACATGCATAACGGCATGTTGGGCAAGGAGCCTTAAAATGTTGCAAAATATTACGGACGATTTACGACGCTTCTCCAATACGGTGATTTCCGACTTCCAACCCATCCGCGCCAAAGCGGGTGTACATGTTTACCGCTGCCTGTACGGCGGTACGCCCGCGGTCGTCAAATATTTCGAACACAAAAGCGATCGCCGCGAAATTTTTAATTATCAAATTTTGCAACGGCACAACATCCCCACGATAAAAACCCTCGCTTTCGGCGAAGCGACCCTTGTGCTGGAGGACATCACCGCCTCCGCCGATTGGCGGCTTGCTGTGGCGGAGGACCTCGCGGACGAAGCCGTCGTCGAAAGCCTGGCACGCTGGTATTTCACCTTCCACGAAAACGGCGCAAACGTACCGGAGCTAAACGACTTGTTCTTTGAATTCGGCACGCTAACGCCCGATAACCTGCGGCGGCTTTCGGATAAATTTACCGAAAGCCGCGAATTGCTCGATTATGTACTTTACCGTTACGATGCCTTCGCCGAATTACTCCGTACTCCCGCGTTCACCCTTACCTACAACGATTTTTATTATACCAACCTCGTTGTGCGCAAAGATAAGACCGCCGCGATGATGTTCGATTACAACCTGCTGGGCAAAGGGTATCGTTTCTCCGATTTTTCCAATGTCTGCTACCCCCTGTCCAACAACGCGCGGATGGCGTTTTTGGATACATACAATCGACTATACCGCGAAAAGCACGGCAAAAACCGCACGGAACATGAACGCCTTGAAAAACGCATTAACGACCTCGCGGGGCCCTTGTACACCCTGTTCGTCGCCTTTACCCAACACGAAAACGAGCCCGATTGGGCTGACGACGCGAAGCAAAGCGTGCGTAATGGTAGTTTGCTGCACATCGCGAAATCCTTGCTCCAGCCCTCCGCCCCCTATGCCGTTACCTTCATGTACGGCGAAAACGGTACGGGTAACGATGTCGAACTACGCTTTAATTGGTTGACCGACCGCGAAGCGCAGACCCGCATCACCTGCGAAGAACGCGAAACCTTCGAAGCCAACGGTTTTAAATTTACCCAAGCCGCTCGCCATGCTTGTGGTACATGTACGTTAATCGAAAATAACACCCCCATCGTCAGCGATACCCTGCGCCCCCATATCAACACCGCGTCGTATTACAGCCACAAAGCGGAAATTACGCTGGAAGCCGAACGTTATTATTACTATTCCGTCGGCGACGAACCCAACCCAAGCCCCCCCGTGTTAATCAAGACCCGCGAGGAAAACCCCGCCGCGTTTTCCTTCCTTTGGTTCGCCGACCCCCAGCAGGACAAGTACGCCCGCGGTACGCCGTTTGCGGATTGGGACGGCGTCATCTCCCCCCTTGAAAGCGGCAACTTCCAGGAAAACCTCGAATCGGCACTCACCCACGCCTTCGCCCCCGAGCAAAAACATCTGTATATAAACGGCACGCCCGACTTCGCACTCTGCACGGGCGACCATTCCGAACACGGCTACGATAAGGACGGCTTCGACGGCTTCTTCCAAGCCGCGGGAAAAATACTCGCCACCACCCCCTACGCCCCCGCCATCGGCAACCACGACTTAATGGGCGCACCCAACCATACCGGAACGTGGGACTCCCCCGACCCGTACGCGGCATTTTTCAAGAGCCGTTTTAACCCCCCGAAAAACGGCGCGGCGCATACCGGCAAAGACGGCCAACCCGCCGCAACACAAAAAGCCGCCAAAACCCTCGACGGCGTCAACTATTTTTTTACCTACGGAAACGCGTTATTTATGGTTTTACAGGGCAACCCGTGGCACACAGCCGAATACGCTCTCGACGAGCAAATCGAATGGATGCGCCATGTCGTCGCTACCCACGGACAAAACCGTTGGAAAATCATCCTCATGCACCACGGGGTGTATACCGTCAGTTATAATTCCGTCCACGGCTATGAAAAGCTCATGCCCTTCTACGACGAATACGGCATCGATCTTGTTCTTAGCGGCCACAACCACGTCTACGCTCGATCGAAGCCGATAAGAAATTACCAGCCCGCAAAAAAAGGCCAAGGCACCGTCCACATCACGGGCGGCACCGTTTCCGGTAACTGCGCATGGGGTGGTTATATCTACAAGCCCGACCGCCAAATCCCCGAAAAAAACGGCCTGCCTATGAAGGAAGCCATGGACTTCCTTTCATTGACAGACCTTGTGGACGATCAAAATAAAAACATTTATCAAATCATCACTATCAACGACAATGGCATCAACATTACCGCTCTACGCGCCCACGACAATACCGTGATGAAGCACAACGCTCCTTCACCAAGCGACGCTGTTGAAGAGCTTCAAACGCCCCTCACCGCAAGCAAACCCCTGTCATGCGGCTAACACCACCCTATATCCGTCCAAATTCCCATACAACACTTCGATTTCGCCCGCTTCCCCTTCCCTCTCCTGCCGGTACAGCCCCCAGCCGTCCGCGCAACAGAAGAATCCGACAAATCCGCTTCCCCCAACCGGCATAACCGGGCGGAAGGTCAGCACCTTGTTTACCGCGTCACAATGGAAACCCGTCAACGCAAGCAATACGCCGTAGCTGGCCAACGAACGGGCGTAATGGTTTCCACATTCCACTTCGTTCCAGGGGTTACGTTCGATACCGTCGTGCCGATTGCGGCAAGCCTCCACAATTTTTAAGCCTTCGTCCATGAAGCCTTCGTATATGAGATGGGACGCCACTTGGTATTCGATGCCCGTCCACACCTCGTCGCTGTATACGAAGGGGATAACCGGACGGCCGCCGTTGGGCCAACTGCACAGGAGCAAGCCTCCGTTGTCGTTGAGCGCGTATACCCGTTGTACGTTGGCGTGGTCATGGAAATCGTTCTTAAAATTATAGCGGAAGATGGCGCGTACCGCGCTTTTTACATGGGCTTCGGGTAAAAGGTAACCAAACCCGCTCACATGGGCAAGTTGTTGCCCAAGCAGTTGGTCGGCAAGGCAACCCTTACCGTATTGGTATTTGTACGTATTTACGTCTTCCCCCATCACCTGTTCGTAATATTCACCGTTGAAGGTGAGGGAATCCAACTTTTCCGCGCCTTTTTCACGGAAAATTTTATACAATTCCGCGTTTGCTTCATCGTTTAAATACCGTGCGATTTCCTCCCCCGCACGCAAAGCCGCGAAGAAAATCGAATTGAGCATACTTGTATAGCCAAAGAACTCAATATCATAGGTATTGTGCTGCTCGCCGTCCAGCAAACCGTCGCTGTCGGTGTCCCAATGGGTGAAGGCGTAGGACAGGGCTTTTTTTGCTTTCGGCCAAAGTTCGCGAAGGAAATCATCGTCGCCGCACAGTTTCCAATCGCGATACAGGCGAATGACCGCACCCAATTGCCCGTCGGTGGCGGCGGCATGGCTCATCGGGTCGTCCCGAAGGTAGTGGTGGGCACGGAAGTTCATCTTTCCGGTATCATCGGTTTCGTATAAAAATTCCGTACGGCGCATGGAACGTTCCAATTCCGGGAAAAGGAACGCCATGGTTTGGGTATAGTTCCACACATGGGTGCAGTTACCGGGGCAACAGCCCCACGTATCGCCACATCCCTCCCACGCGAAGAACGTCCCGTCGGCCATGCGGAAGCAGGTCGTGGATCGTATGACCGTGATGTTGGCGGAAACGGCGTCGATTACATAATCGGGGAGTGTACTCGCCGCAAGCGCATTAACGAAACTGCGGCTCTCTTCCTCCAATCGGGGCAGGTTGGCGATAAGGTAGGCCGCGCTTTCCAACGCCGGGCCTAATTTCGCATAGTAGTTACGCGCTATTCCCGACGGGCGGCAATCGGAACCGCTTGTACAATCCGCCCCCGGCGGACAGCAATCGGCGACGGGTTTATTCTGATCCCACGACCAAATGCGGTTGGGTCGGTACCAGGTGATGATAAATTCGAAAAATGCCATATCCCCCGGCTTGATTGTTTTCTTCACGCAAAGGGAAGCGGCTTTTAATGAACTCTTGTGCAGGTTGTTCCCCTGTCCGTGCAGCATTCGCCCGCTCGTCAAGTCCCCGTCTTCGGTGAAATCATTCCAAAAATCCTGCAAGCCGTCCCACCACGCGCCTTCATGCCAATAATCCAGGCAGGTTACGCCTTGCTTTTCTGTGGTTAGCAAAGCCATTTCAAAGTAGTCGAGGTTATCTTCCGTTTTGCCCACGGGCAAAAAGAAAATTCCGTCGTACAACGCATTTTGTACCCGTTTATTTTCGGCTTCGCCCTTAAATACCTCCCCCCACTCGTTTCGTTCCGCGTGGTTGCACAGGTTGGCGTGTGACGCGGCGACACTTACGGTTAATTCCTCATCGGAAATATTTTTCACCGAATACCGTAATACCGCAGCGGGCAGCGAGGAATCGTCCGCGTTAAGCGGTATCAGCGGCGTAAAAGCCAAAAGTCCCGCTTCAACGGGCATATTCGGGTCGGTTAACTTGTAACGGACAAAGGGGTATTCCCCCGTCATTTCGGAATGGCGGAAGCGCGGGAGGCCCTTAACCTCGGTGGCAAACGCGCCGTGGGAATGGTCGAAAGGTGGTGCTGGTTGGGATTCCAAAGCCTTGGCTTTCACCTCCCCCGATGGGGATTCCGTACGTATCGCAAAAAAGCTGTACGGACTCGAAAAACCTTTAGCGGGTTTGTTGAATAGTTCGTAATCGCATAACGCCGCGTTTTGGTTCAAGGAAATATTACCTGTCCCGATACCGCCGAGTAAAAATCTGGCGGCAGACGCGTTTTTGTAAAATGTACGCATAAAATCGACTCCCCATTTTTTTGCCAAGTTTACCATGATTACCCTTTAATTTGCGATAATTGACCTATATATTTTATAATATCCCCGTGCGGTTGATTTTAATAATTTCGGGAGGTTTTCATATGCCCACATTCGGAGCCAGTATTTACAGTATTTCACGTAAGATTATTTCCGGGGAAATGTCCCCCGCCGACGGCATCAAATGGCTTGCCGATAACGGGGCGGAGGCCATCGAGCTTGTTCCCTTCGGCATCGACATGGTTAACGAACCGGCATTGATCGACACAATGCTCGAAGCCGCGAAAAAAGCACATGTCCCCATCGTCAACTATTCGCTTAACGCGAATTTCCTGCAAATCACACAGGAGGAATACGCCGCCGAGCTAAGCCGCGTTAAAACCCACATCGACATAGCGGGTAAGTTGAACCTCCCCACCATACGCATTGACTGTGCGGGTTACCGCAGGCCCATCGAAACAAATACAATTGAAAACTTCCAACAGGAATTGCCCATGATTTTGGACACCTACCGTGCCTTATGCGATCACGCAAACCGTTATCACATCACGGTTCTTTTGGAAAACCACGGCTTTCACATCAACGGTGCGGATCGGATACGCCAAATCATGACAAGCATCGACCGGCCCAACTTCGGTCACCAATTAGATACAGGCAATTACGAATGTGTGGACGACCGCGCCGAAATAGCGGTAGATAGGCTTCTTCCCTTCGCCGCTACGATACATGTGAAGGATTTCTATATCCGCGCCCGCGACCCCGGCGACGCGACCCAATTCGACTGCTCCGGTTCATGGTTCCGTTCATCGGGCGGCCGATACCTGCGGGGTTCTATTTTAGGGCAGGGGGATTTAGATATTTACAGAATACTAAACAGCATAAAAAAATCCGGCTTTGCCGGACACATCTTCGTCGAATTCGAAGGTATGGAGGATTGCCTGTACGGCACCCGCGTCAGCCTGGATAATTTAAAAAGAATTTATCAAAGTATTTGAATTTGGTTTTTACGTGGCGATGTTGATTACGGCGGACGGGGCGCATTATTCCCCTGCCCTACCCGTCGAAGTAAAGGCCGTGCAAGGCGCGGGCGACGCGATGGTGGCGGGGTTGGTTTATGGGTTGAAAAACGGCTTTGCTCCGGTTCAATCGTAAATGATTTTAAATTAAACGGTTTTACATCGGAGCTGCTGCGTTTCGCAATTGCCGCCGCCGCCGCAACCATTACCCTTGAAGGGACACAAATGTGCGGCCGGGATGGGTTTGAACGGTTTCTATCGAGCGGAGCCGCATAACCGCCGCGGCGGGTTACACAAAATAAAACCCCGCGAATGTTGATTTCACGGGGTTTTTACTGAGCTGGAAGGATTTGAACCTTCGAATGCAGGATACTTTTCGAGCTTTTTATTGCTACTTTGTTTTAGCGGATACCCTTTTTTTACTGGGTTTATCGGCTTTTCCATCCTATCGCTTTACCCCTTTATCCATAACTTTTGTGTTAAAATAGTGTTAATTGTGTTAATCAAAATATGTCGATAAACACTCGATTCCTCTGCGTTTTTCGGCATCATCCACATGGGTATATATACGTGCCGTAATAGATATGTCTGTATGCCCCATTAATTCTGATGCAGTTTTCAATTGTACACCTTGCCTTGCCAATATTGTACAAAATGTATGTCTCAACGAATGGAATGTATAACGTTCAATTCCTATACGATCACATAATTTTTTGAACATCCTTAATAAATTCGGAGCCTCCCTGTATGTTCCCGCATAAGATGAAAATAATATACAATCATTCGTAAAGGGTATTCCAAGTCGTTTGTGTTTGTCAATTTCACGTTTTATATGCATTTCTATTAATTGTTTTATCGCCCCCAAGATAGGCACGGTACGTACACTTTGTTTTGTTTTTGGTGGAGTTATTAAAGGCTTATATTGGCTGTCTACTGTCAAATATTTTACCGTTTTATTAACGTGTATTGTTCCGTTTTTTATATCTATATCATGATGGGTTAATGCTAATATTTCACCTTCTCGTAACCCTGTGAATATTGCAAATAAATATATAAAATGCTTCATGTCTTCTTTTACTGCGTTTTGTATCTTTGTTATATCCGCTTCATGCATGGCTTTATTTATTTCCGTTCTTTTATCAATGACAGGTAATTCTACTGCCATGAGTGGATTCTTAATTACAACGTCAGCTTTTACGCAATAGATAAAAAAACGACTTATTAATTTATGAACCGCATGTAATGTTTTTGGCGTACAGTTTTTTAACAAACCATTATAATATGCTTGTATGTTGACCGCTCGTATGTCCGTTATACACATGCTGGAAAGCTCGCTATTTACTATACGCCTTCGGTATTCAACTTCATATCGGTTATAAGTAGAAATCGATACAGACCCCTTTAAGACGTTTTCAAACCATGCCTTAAAAGTACGACCGAATAACGCTTTGTCATAATTTACGGCAAGTCCCTTGTTTATGTTCGTCATGTATTCATCGCGCTTGGATTCGGCTTCTTTTTTACTTTCACCGTAGAATTGTTTGCGGATGGGAACGCCGTCCGCATCCTTGCCCACCGTAGCGGTTACACGAAAGTAATCCTTACCGTTGATGCTCGTGTTGGTTTTCCTTGCCATTGTTATCGCTCCTTTAGAATGGGAAGTCGTTGTCATCATTCGATACTTGAATTAAATCCATGATTACTTGGTCATCCTGCGCAAGCTGCTGTTGGTTCTCGTGTCCTTTGTACTCGTCCATGGGTATTGAATGTACGCAGTATTCACCCCCTATATTTTTGTAATGGTAAACCACCGTTTTAATACGTCGGCTAAGTTGTTTATAGGTGTCGATTTTCTTTTGACTTTTAATTAAACCCTCGTACATCACTTCTGGCGGAAACGGCGATGTTATATGCACTTCATCCCATAACGCCATCGAATTGGCGTAGCGTGCGTGTAACTGCGTCTTGTAACCGTCTAAGAGGGTTAACAAACGTTCAAACTTTATTTGGTCGCGGTATTCGTCAAAGAATATGATGCGTTGCGCGTTATACCAGTCGAAGGGTTTTTCGTATTCGCGCACCATGTAGACGTTTTCGTCCCCGTACTCTTCTACCAATTTTATAATGGCGTGGCTCTTACCCGTTCCCGATGCTCCCCAATGCCATATGACATTTATGTCTCTTTTTATTGGCGTCTCTTTGTCCCGTTTCCTGTTGTATGCGTCTTTTATATACTTTTCGTATTTGCGATATGATAAGGACATGTCCATGATTTCGTTCGGAGTTTTTCCTTGATTGATAAGTTCTTCGATTATATCCATGTCGCGCCGTTGGCCTTGTTTTCCTTTTATTTCGCCGTGTCTGCTGGTGAATTTGATTTCCTCGCCTGTTTCATCGAATGGAGGTTTTTTGTTTATATAATTTTCGGCTTGGTCTTTATTTCCTTTTGTCGCTTCGATGTGCATGGATGGGAATATCTTCTTTACCGTTGTGAACCTCATGTTCCTTACGTCTTCGAGTACCGCATGGAGGTGTTTTAGCCCGTCCGCAGATATACAGTATGTAACGGCACATGTACGTTGTGGGTTATCTTCTATCCATTTGGCGATTACGTTGTTTACGATTTCGGGAGGGGTTCCCGTATACCCGTGTTCTTCGGGGTTATTGAACACGCAGAACCAACTTTTACTTACTCCCATATCTCTATCCTTCATACATCCTCCTTTCATTTTGGTTACGAAGTTGATTTTTGGTTACGAAGTGGTTACGAAGTCCGTAACCAAGAATAACGTTGAATTTACTGGGTTTGTGGGTGTTTGGTTACTGGTTACGAAGTGGGGGGTAATACTAACCCCCACTTCTGTATCCCGCGAAGTGGGGGCGGGGCCCACGCGCAAGCGCTATGCGGGCTTCCGCCTCTCCGTGACTCCGTTACCTATCCTGTTTTCGCGTGTCCGGTGCTGGGGTTGTAGGATACGGGCTTGGTGCTTTTGTGTCGTGGGTGTTGTAGTTACCGTGGTGGGTTGGGGAAGGCACGGTGTCTTTACCCATTGGTTTCGGTGTCTCGCTCGCGCATGGATTGTTGAATGGTGGCTTTGGTTTGCGCGTCGCGCCTGTTTTTACGTTTTCGGGTTATTAGGGTTTGTTGTTGTTGTGTTCTTCGCGCGCTTCCGCTTACGATACGCTCACGGGTCGAGCCGTTGGGGGTCACGCTTCCGCTCAAGCAATGGCGTTTTCGGATGGGGCGTTCGCTTATTCGTTGGTTTGCCATTGTTATGCTTTGGGTATCGTAGACGGATGGGGTAATGCAAAAAGGATTGATTTACTTTAAGACATATGATTGGTTTGCTTCCCCCTGCGGGCGATCCCCCTTATGTTCCGCTTCCCCCGTTGTGGTTTGTAATGCCACGGCATTGTCGTGTGCTTCCGTCGCTCGGATGTCCTCCATCCATTTTGTCATCACTTCGAGGATTTGTTCGTCGGTGTAACTGAGGGGTACGATAATTTCGTACTTTGTCGAGCGGTTTGTTTTGTCTTCGCAAACTCGAATACGTAGTTCCATGTTTGGCCTCCTTTTTGAATGTTTACTTTCAATTCACACCGCTACGTTGTATTATTGGTTTGCACCTGCGAATTTACGTAGCACGCATACTTTGTTATTGGGTTCGTCAATTTTGACAACGCGATACGCCTGTTTATACGCACAACTTTCCAAGTACCCTTCAACCTCAGAAAGCGTGTTGTACGTTAAGGAAATGGTTGTCCATTTCCATGCCCTGTTGACTTTCATTTGAACTTCGTACATTGTTAATTCCCCTTTCGCTAAATGGCTACGTTAAATTGCTTGCATAATGCTTTAACAAGTCGATGCGATTCCTCGACCGTTTTACTTATTTCGTTGTTGCCCACACCGATGGGTTCCATGTCAATCCGACAATGTCCGCTTTCGGTTTTGATGTGTGGCAGTTGTCCCGTTTGGATCAGGTGTATAACGGTTTTGTTGCTTAAACCGCTGATACGCTGATATTCCGATACGGGTACGAACCGCTTGCCATTGGGGTTGCTTTTCATGTGTTGACCTCCTTTAATGATTTCAATATGCTTTCATGAGCATTTTATATGCTTTCATTTTGCCTGTCAAGTCTTTTTGCTATCTTTTTGCTTTACTTCTTTAATGTATTTGTTATAATTGCTTTCAATCTTAATTCGAGGTGCTCTATGGAATTACTAAAAACATTTGGTGATAATCTAAAAATTATCCGCAAACGCCTTGGTGTAACTCAATATGAACTTGCTAAACGTTTAGGTGTTTCTCATGCCATGATTGGTCAATATGAAAGAAACTTGCGCAACCCAAAACGGAGCACAATAGACCGAATTGCAAATGCACTTGGTATCGACAGTAAAGAATTAATGGATTTTAACGTTCACCCTATTGACCCTGTTTATGCTTTAGAAGCACTTCTATCTCATTGTTTTGGTTTTTCTGACCAATTTTATGAACCCAATCATAAAGGCGTTTATAATCCTTATTGGGCTGTAGCTCTTGACTACGATGTAAACAAAGAAATGGATTGTTATCTTTTCCTTTATTTGGAAGACATGGATTTCTTAATTAGTTACATGAAATCTTCACTCGCACCTATAATTAAACAAATTGCTAGCAATCGCTCCCTTACTGACGTTAGAAATCGCCTTGCATCACATGATTATGATGAAGAATGACCCCCATATTTTTCCATGTGTTAAAATAGTGTTAATTTACATTTTTCCCGAAATTACAAAACCCCGCGAATGTTGATTTCACGGGGTTTTTACTGAGCTGGAAGGATTTGAACCTTCGGATGCAGGAGTCAAAGTCCTGTGCCTTACCGCTTGGCGACAGCCCATTGCGGGGAAGCTAATGGGGGGACTCAAACCCCCGACCTGCTGATTACGAATCAGCTGCTCTATCGACTGAGCTACATTAGCACGCGGCGGATAATATATCAAGGATAAAATTGTTTGTCAATCATTGGAGGGGTTATGCTACAATAACGCGGCATTACCGTTCGCATGAAGGAGCATACGCTTTTGGTCTTTTCGTCCTTGTTTTTCCTTTATGGGTTTTTGCCCGTTTGCGTGTTGTTGTACGCGCTTACACCCGGTATCGGGCGTAAGAATATAGTATTAATTTTCCTATCGCTGGCGTTTTATGCGTGGGGGGAACCGATTTGGGTGGTCCTGTTGTTGTTTTCGGCAACACAGGACTATTTTTGCGGGCGGGTAATCGGGCGAGCGCGTCGCGTTGGTTCGGAGCGGTTGGCGAAGGGTGCGCTTATCTTTTCGATCGCGACTAATTTAACGCTCCTGGGCGTGTTCAAATATTTGGATTTCTTCTTATATAACATGGGGTTGGCGTTTAACGTGACCCCTACCCTGCCTGGGATCGCGCTGCCTATCGGCATCAGCTTCTATACATTCCAAACGATGTCCTACACAATCGACGTGTACCGCGGTAAAGTGAACGTGCAGAAATCGTTCACCGATTTTTTATTATTCGTTTCCTTGTTCCCGCCGTTGATCGCGGGGCCGATTTTGCGGTATTCAGAGTTGGAAAAACAGTTGCGCAACCGCCTGTTTACGTGGGAAGGCTGCGCCGAGGGGATTACGCGTTTTTGCTGCGGGTTGGGTAAGAAGGTGTTGTTGGCCAACACAACGGGGGAGATTGCGTCGGGATTGCTGGACGGAAGATTATATACGCTTCCCGCCGCCGACGCTTTGTTGGGTATTTTAATGTTTACCGCGCAGATATACTTTGATTTTTCGGGCTATTCAGATATGGCGATCGGGTTGGGTAAGATATTCGGTTTTAAATACGGCGAAAACTTCCGCTATCCGTATTACGCCAAGTCCATCGGTGATTTTTGGCGGCGGTGGCATATCAGCTTGGGGGCGTTCTTCCGCGATTATGTATACATCCCGCTGGGAGGGAACCGTAAGCGAGTCATAGTGAGCCTGACCGTTACGTGGTTTTTGACGGGTTTATGGCACGGAGCGAGTTGGAATTTCGTGATATGGGGGTTGTATTTCGCTTTATGGCTCGCCTTCGAACGGTGGGGGCTTCCGCGCTTTCCGCGGAAAATTGCGGGGGTATTACCCATGATTTACACCTTCCCCGCCGTAGTGTTGGGCTGGGTAATTTTCTATTTTACCGATTTCGCACGCTTGGTTGAGTTTTTAAGGAGCTTGCTGGGGTATAATGGCTTTGCCGGGACGGAAACGTTCACATTTTGGCTGGGGCGTTTTCCATTGATCCTAATTTGCGTCGCGGCGGCAAGCCCGAAGCCGAAAATATGGGCGGAACGGTTAATCAACAAGGGCTCCTCACTCTACCCGACATTATCGCTTTGCTATAATTCCGTGTTACTGCTACTCTCCACGGCGTTCTTGGCGGGGCAAACCTTCAATCCGTTTATCTATTTCCGTTTTTAGGGGGTAAATATGAAGAAACGATGGGCGATGATCATTACGTTGGCATTTTTTATACCCCTATTCGCGTTGGGGATTTTGTGGTTGCTTACACCCACGGAAGATTATTCACAATCGGAGAACCGCGCGTTGGCGCAACGGCCGCGCTTTTCCTTACGGGAATTATTTTCAGGGCGGTGGACGAGTGACTTTGATGAATATTTTTCCGACCAATTCCCCCACCGCGACGGTTTGATGGAGCTTGCGGAAAACACCGGACGCGCTGTTTATATCGAACGCGAAGGGGGTACGGCAATTATTCACGGGGACGAAAACCTTGATATAATTGGTACGATAACGGAAAACGACGGAAATTTTTTCCTAATAATCGGCGACCGTATTATGCATATTCAGGAAACGAATCATGAAAACAACGCCAACTACGCGCGAGTAATGAATCGTTTCGCGCAAGCCTTCAACCCGAATCCCCTTCAGGGATCCACCACTCCCGACCACCGCGTAATTTCGATGATCATACCCAATAGCTTCCCGCTGTACGCACCCGCGGAATATAAAACCGACGCACACGACACGCGCAACGCGATCACGGCGATATACGACGCGCTCGATGAACGTATAATCACGGTCGACGCGTTTTCCCATTTATACGATAACCGCGAGGAATATTTATTTTTCCGTACCGACCACCATTGGACGGCACGGGGTGCTTGGCGGGCATACATTGCGTTTTGCGAAGCGATGGGATTAACGCCGTCCGATATCATCCTTTGGGAACACGGCTACATCGAGGGTTTCGTGGGGTTACGCTATCGCCAAGTGCAAGGTCACCCGCAAGCAGCCGCAGCAGCACGCAATCCCGACACGGTGAAATTCTTCCTCCCGCCTACGGGATATACCGCTACGGTGTTTAACGACGCGGTAATGACCGTCGGACGGGAAATTGCGGTCGTCAACCCCAACCTCCCGCCGGACACGACGAATAAATACAGCATCTTCACCGAAGGCGACCACGCGCTTATCCATATCCGAACGGCGATGCGCAACGGCAAATCGATTGCGGTAATTAAAGAATCATTTGCCAACGCGTTTATCCCGTTTTTATTGGCGCATTACGAAGATATCTATGTGATCGACTTCCGCCGATTTAACCGTGAAGATCAACCCGCGCTTGACTTGGCTGCTTTCGTACGGGAACGCGATATAAACGATGTATTAATCATTAATAATTTTTCCGTCCCCAACAGCCGGAGCTTGACAAACGCGTTGGAGGGATTAATCAAATAACACTCCGTAAGGGGCATTTTACATGCTTTCGATATAACGGTGCAGGTTTTCCAACCCGTAGGATATACCGACCAGCGGGTTTTCTATCCCTTCGAATTCAATCGAAACATACCCGTTGTACCCCGCGTTCCTTAAAATCCGCAGGCATTGCTGTACGGGAACTACGCCGTGGCCTACGATCGCGCCGCGCAAGTGGTTGCCACCCCGCGTACCGAAGAAGCCCTGTCCGGGATGGGGTTGGCTGCCGCTCTTTACGTGGAAGTCCTTGGCGTGGGCATGGACGGTGTACGGCGCGATGCGGGAAACGGCGAGGATCGGGTCTTCGTCCACGCACAGGAAGTTACCCATGTCGCACAGGATACCGAAGTTGTCGTGCGCGACGGTAGCGACGAGTTTTTCCATGCGGTCCGAATCCTGGGCGAAATAACCGTGATTTTCCACCATGGTGCGGATGCCCTTGGTTGCGGCGTACTCGGTAACGAGGCGGCAGCAATCTGCCAATGTACGCACCGCCGTATCGAAGGTACCCCACCGGCCGACACGGCAATCCTTTTGGATACCCCACGTTGCGTCATGACGCATACCCTTCGCGCCGAGGGCGGCGGCTACGTCGACCAGCTTTTTAACGCGCTCGACTTCGCTTTCGGGCCCTTCGGCGTTATTCAGGAAATCCGCGTGTACGGTGTAATTAACGACTTCCAAACCGACTTCGGCACATTCCTTTTTCAATTGCGTCGCGTAGGCGGTCGGGTCGTTCCCGAAAGGGACATGGTCGGCGAATTCAATGCCTTCGAAGCCCATTTTCTTAGCAGACTTGATGCAGTCGGACAGGGTCATCGTGCCGTCCTTCGTTAAAGCGGCGAAGCTGTAGGTGGATACGGAGATTTTCATAAACGGTTCTTCCCTTCGTTTAACTTGTACCGGATTCCGGTACATGTATCTTACCATGTTTACAAGGGTTTCCGCTATGTTATACTAGGGTGATTTTTTAAGGAGCGTGATTTGATGTACACGAAAGTACCCACTTCATTGCAATTTGCGGATCGTGAGCAAGCGGTTTTGGAATTTTGGCGCGAGCATGATATTTTTAATAAAAGCATCTCCCTTCGCGAAGGGGCGGATGCTTTTACTTTTTATGACGGCCCGCCGGGTGCCAACGGCCAACCTCACTTCGGGCATGTCATCACGCGGGCGGTAAAGGACTTGATCCCCCGTTACCAAACGATGAAGGGCAAGCGGGTGCTGCGCAAAGCGGGGTGGGACACGCATGGCCTCCCCGTGGAATTGGAAGTGGAAAAGAAGCTCGGCATCAGCGGCAAGCCGCAAATCGAGGAATACGGTGTCGAGCCCTTCATTAAAAAATGTAAGGAATCCGTGTGGACGTACAAAGCCACTTGGGAAGAAATGAGCCAGCGCGTGGGTTATTGGGCGGACATGGACGCGCCTTACATCACTTACAACAACGAATATATCGAATCCGTATGGTGGGCCTTAAAGGAAATTTGGAACAAGGGTTTGATTGAAAAGAGCTACCGTGTATCCCCCTATTGCCCCCGTTGCGGTACGCCGCTTTCCAGCCACGAAGTCGCCCAAGGTTATAAGGATATAAAAGAAGCCTCCATTTTCGTTGCATTTAAGGTCCTTTCCCCTTCCTTAAGTTCCGAACGCCAAACCCCGAACGAAGAATTCCTTTTAGCCTGGACCACTACCCCTTGGACGCTCCCCTCCAACGTAGCCCTGTGCGTAAACCCCAAGGAAGATTATGTTAGGGCTTCCTTCGAAGGGCGCGTGTATATTTTGGCGAAAGCCTTGGCGGAAACCGTGCTGGGCGAAGGTTATGAAATATTGGAAACGCTTAAGGGCAAAGACCTTGAAGGGACGAAGTACGAACCGTTATTTAACTTTTCACCCGAAGCCAATGCCATAAGAAATTATTGCACCGTGGTATGCGATTCCTACGTTACGCTGACGGATGGCTCCGGCATCGTGCATATCGCGCCGGCCTTCGGCGAAGACGACGCGCGTATTTCGAAGGGATACGGCTTGCCGCTGATCCAATTGGTCAACGACCAAGGATGCTTTACGGACGCGGCGCACCTCTTTACGGGGCAATTCGTAAAGGACGCGGACAAGAACATCATCCGCGTATTAAAGGAACGCGGTCAGCTTTTCAAACGCAAGGAATACGAACACAGCTACCCCTTCTGTTGGCGGTGCGACACGCCCCTCATCTATTACGCCCGCGACCAATGGTTCATTAAGATGAGCGAATTGCGCGACGAATTGATGGCGGTGAACGATACCGTCAATTGGATGCCCGACCACATGAAGACGGGCCGTTACGGAAATTTTATCGAAAACGTGATCGACTGGAGCCTGAGCCGCGAGCGGTATTGGGGTACGCCCCTGCCGATTTGGCTGTGCGAAGCGGAAGGCTGCGGACATAAACATTGTATCGGCAGCATCGAGGAACTGATGGAAAAAGGTATCGATGTACCGGAAGGCATCGACCTACACAAGCCTTACATCGACGCGGTAAAGCTCCCCTGCGAAAAGTGCGGCGGCATCATGCACCGCACCCCCGAAGTCATCGATTGCTGGTTTGACGCGGGCGCGATGCCCTTCGCGCAATGGCATTACCCCTTTGAAAATATAAAACTATTCGATGAACAATTCCCGGCGGATTTTATTTCGGAGGGGGTTGATCAAACGCGGGGATGGTTTTATACGCTGATGGCTATTTCCACGATCTTGTTTGGTAAATCGCCGTACCAAAACGTCATCGTTACCGGCCTTGGCTTGGACGAAACCGGAAAGAAGATGTCAAAATCCAAAGGAAACGTCGTATTTCCCATGGACGCGTTGGGGAAGCACGGCGCGGACGCGATCCGTTGGTATTTTTATATCGGTGCGCCCCCGTGGAACAACTTCCGCTATTCCGATGAAATCATCATGGAAGCCCAGCGCAAATTCATGGGCACCCTCTGGAATACCTACGCCTTCTACGTGCTGTACGCGGAAATCGATCAATTTAATCCGTACGAGCATAAAATGCCCGAAATCGGAACACTGCCCGCCATGGACAGGTGGATATTATCGCGTTTGCACTCGTTGATCAAAACGATCGACGACGGGTTGACCCGTTATGAATTAACCGATTCCGCCCGCGCGTTGGAGCAATTCGTGGATGAATTGAGCAATTGGTACCTGCGCCGCAGCCGCGAACGTTTTTGGGCGGGGGGGATGGAGCGGGATAAAATAAACGCCTTCCTCGTATTGCATACGGTTTTGGTCGAACTGGCCAAGCTCGCCGCGCCCTTTGTGCCGTTTATGACGGAATTAATGTACAAGAATTTGGTCAATGATTTAAACAAGCCACATTCCACCCCCATATCCATTCATTTGTGTGATTACCCCGTTTCAAACCCCACTTTCATCGACGCGTTGCTTGAACGTGAAATGACCCTCGTACTCGATATCGTCCAGCTCGGCCGCGCCGCGCGTAACGCCGCCAACACAAAGACACGCCAGCCTTTACCGGAAATGCTGGTCGCTCTACCTTACGGAATAACCGCTCCGAGCGAAGATTACAACGCGATCATACGGGAGGAATTAAACGTCAAATCCCTGCGTTTCGTGGACGACGCGGCTGGATATACTTCTGTCCGTATCAAGCCCAACCTGCGCACGCTGGGCCCGCGTTACGGCAAACTCGTACCCAAAATCACCGAAGCCCTTAACGCGGACAAAGCCGCCGTTATGACGGCTTTAAAACAAGGGAAATGGGAAACCGCTATCGAAGGCACGACGATCTCCCTCACCATGGACGACGTGCTGGTCGAAAGTTTGCAAAGGGAAGGCTACTCGGCGGCAAGCGATAATGGTATCACCGTGGTATTAGACACGACCCTTACCCCCGCGCTCATTGAGGAAGGAAACGTGCGCGAACTGGTAAGCAAGTGGCAAACTATGCGGCGCGAAGCGGGCTTCGAAGTAGTTGACGCGATTATCGCGGGATACGGCGGCAACGATACGCTGGCGAGCGTTATCGATGGCAACCGCTCCCTTATCGCCGCGGAATTGCTGGCCGAAAAGCTCGACCCCACCCCACCCCCGCCCGGCGCTTACGTAAAAAAATGGAACATCAACGGTGAAGAAATCGAGTTGTGGGTTAAGCGCGTATGAGTTACCGATTGTTTTGCACCGATGTGGACGGAACGTTATTAAATAACCAAGGTGAAATTACCGAAGCCGTAAAGGCCGCCGTTAAAACCGCAACCGCAGCCGATAAAAAAATCGTGCTTTGCAGCGGGCGCACATGGCTTTCGCTCAAATTCTACGAACAGCAATTGGGGTTACACGTCCCCGGCCAATACGGCATAGGTTTCAACGGCGGCGCGGTATACGAAATCCTTGACGGCGGCGAAACCAAATTACTGCACAGTAAGCTCATGCCCATAAATATCGCCCATGAAATCTTCACAACGTTGCCGCCCGTTATCGCCGGATACGAGGGTATGCATATGCTTGCGTATAATAATGAAGGGTATCTCATCGCCGAGGAAGCGCTGCGGGATTCGAAACTCTTCGACGAAATGGTGAAGCTCGGCGCGAAGGTCATACCCGCGTACGCGGATGAACGCGGGGATATGTATAAAATACTCGTCCACGGTAAGCATGAGGATTTGTTGGAAATCGCGGCGTTCACAACAACGCGTTTCGGAGGCAAATGCCAAACGATGTTTTCCGCGCATACCTTGGTGGAACTTATCCCCCTTGATGTAGATAAAGGGCGCGGGATCGAAATCCTGGCCGCGCATTTAGGCATCCGATTGGATGAAGTGATTGCGGTGGGCGACGAAGCGAACGATATCGCAATGCTGCAAGCCGCGGGACTTGGCATTGCCGTGGCCAATGCCGTACCTTCTGCCGTTGCGGCGGCGGACGTACACCTCACCGTAAGCAATAACGAGGACGCGGTAAGTACGGCAATCAACGAATATCTATTACAACCTTAGGGAGCGACGACGGATGCGCCTCACCACAAGGCTCGATTACCTGTTCCGTAATATAAACCTACGCGAAGGCTGGTTTAACATGCGGCGTGACATAAGCCGTATGCGCGGCACCAATATTTGGTTCTTTATCATGTACGGGTTGCTGTTTGATACGGCATCCAGCTTGTGGCGGCCCTTCGCGCTCCCGTTCCTTAACCGCCTCGGCGGTACGGAATTCCATATCACGCTCTTAAATTCGCTCCCGGGTGCGGTGGCGGCTATCGTGCTGTTGCCCGGCGCGTGGCTGTTCAGGCGTTTCGCCAACCAAAAAAAGGCCACGGCGTTGTTCATCTTGGTAAGCCGTGCCTTGATTTTGGTTTTGGCGTTGATACCCGCGCTGCCGCCGTTTATACGGCCCATGCTCTTCGTCGTGATGCTGGGTTTGATGAATTGCCCGGACGCGCTGTCGCAAACGTCGTTGCAAAGTCTGTTGGGGAATATCTTTAACGGGAACACCCGCGGCCAAGCCATCGCCCTGCGTACGAAGTTCGGGCAGGCGATCATCCCGGTGGTGAGCATCATCACGGGCTTGGTCATCACGTTTGTACCCCGTACCGAGGAACAGCGGATGTTTTTATATCAAATATTCTTCGTGATCGCCTTCTGTGTGGGTGTACTGGAAGTCATGATGTTCAACCGTCTAAAAACGGAAGATACCCATTCCGTTCCCGCACCCGCCGGGCAGAAGGGCCTCTTCCGCGTCATACGCACGGACAAACGCTTCCGCGCGTTTTTTATTCCGGCGATTTTCTTCGTATTCACTTGGCAGGCGGGTTGGCCGCTGTTCGCCATCCATCAGGTACGGACATTGCAATCCACCGAATTGTGGTTCGCCATCTACGCGCTCGCTTCCGGCGTATCGGCGTTTTTATCGGGCGGATTTTGGCAGAAATGGCTGCGCAGGTACGGCAACAATATGATCTTTGTCGTATCCGGCTTCCTGCTCGCAGCCAATACCGCGCTTGCCCCGTTCGTAGGCAGCGTGTATATGATGGCGGTACTTTCGGTGTTTACGGGGATTTCAGCCATCGGCATCAACACAGCCCTGCTCAACGGCGTATTGGAAGCCACCCCCGACGACAACCGCATGATGTACCTCGCTTTTTACAATACCGTCGTGAATATCAGCTTATTTATCGCGCCGTTCTTCGCGCACACCTTATATTCGTGGCGGGGAAATGCAAACGCGCTCTTTATCGTGAGCGCGTTACGGGCATTTTCCACAGGGGTTATATGGTGGGTGCATAGGAAGAAAAGACCGAATCACCAATTATCCTCAACGGAATAGACATGGCTCTTGCATGTATTAAAATTAAGGAATTCATAGAACGCAAGGGATAATTCCGACGGATTGGCGTTCGCTTCGTTTATGAACACCTTTAGGTCGTCCATCGTTTCCCAAACCGAATGGTCGGCCCAAGTATCGCCGTCAAGCAGGAGCGTACTTGAAATATGGCCCTTCGCTTTCGCGATTTGCTTAAACAGGTTATCGACCGCGATGCGGAATTCCGGGACGGAAGTCCCCTTTTTTAATTTATACGAATTGTTATAAACGGCTTGCGGCATTGATAATCATCCCTCTCCCTGTAATTTACGCGCTTGGTCGTGCGTGATGCAGGTATCCATGATTTCGTCTAAATCCCCGTCCAGGATGGCATCCAGCTTGTGGAGCGTTAACCCCACACGGTGGTCGGTGACGCGGCTTTGCGGGTAGTTGTACGTGCGGATGCGTTCGCTCCTATCGCCCGAACCTACCATGCTGCGCCGTTCCGCCGACATTTGCGACTGCTGCTTTTCCAACTCCAAGTCATACAAACGCGCCCGAAGGATTTTTAGGGCTTTGTCCTTATTCTTCAATTGGGATTTTTCGTCCTGGCAGGCCACTACTACGCCCGTAGGCATGTGGGTGACGCGCACGGCGGAGTCCGTTGTGTTCACGCTTTGCCCGCCGTTTCCGCCGGAGCGGTACACGTCCACGCGGATGTCCTGCATATCCAGTTGTACATCCACGTCCTCGGCTTCGGGCAGTACCGCCACCGTGACCGCACTCGTATGGATGCGCCCCTGGGATTCCGTTTCCGGCACGCGCTGTACGCGGTGCGTTCCGCTCTCGTACTTTAGCCGCGAGTACGCGCCCTTGCCCGTTATCATGAATACGACTTCCTTAAAACCGCCCAAACCGCTTTCGTTCGCGCTCATCAATTCCACCTTCCAGCGACGCGCGTTGGCGTAATGGTTGTACATACGGAACAGCGTCCCCGCGAACAGCGACGCTTCTTCGCCGCCCGTGCCGCCGCGGATTTCCACGATCACGTTCTTGTCGTCGTTGGGGTCCTTGGGAAGAAGGAGGATTTTCAATTCCTCCGCCGCGCGTTCGATTTCCTCCTGCGCGGTCTTTACCTCTTCCTTGGCGAGCTGACGTAATTCCTCGTCGCTCGATTCGGCGAGAAGCTCCTTCGCGTCCTCAAGGTCGGCGTTTAGTTTTTTATAGGTGCGGTACGTTTCGATGATGGGGGTAAGCTCGCTGTGTTCCTTCATCAAGCCGCGCCATAAATTCATGTCGGCGATGACGGCGGGGTCGCTCACCTGCGCGGAGAGGGCTTCGAATTTGGCTTCGAGTTCGGTTAGGCGGTCAAACATGAGGGGGCTCCTTTGTTAAGGTTAGTTCTTTTCGTTATATCCATTAATGGTTATATTACCATCTCCGTAAAAAACTTGTAACCAAACACCTGTACGATTAACCAATTACCATATCTTTCATCGAACATACAATTGACAAAGAACGCATATTCGATATAATAAAGGGACCTTCTTTAAGGAAGTGTCTCATGCGAAATAAGTCGAACAATTTTTCCCGCACTAAGGCCGTTGTCTTCCATATCGACGTCAACTCCGCGTATTTGGCGTGGGAATCCCTCGAGCGCATAAAGGCGGGCGAGATAGTGACGGTCGTCATAAACGGCCGCGAATGTCAAATTTCCGACCTACGCGCCATCCCCTCCATCGTCGGCGGCGATCCCGAAACGCGCCGCGGCATCGTGCTTTCCAAGTCCCTCCCCTGCAAACCCTACAAGATACAAACGGGCGAATCGCTCATGTCCGCCGTCAAAAAGTGCCCGGGGCTGTACGTCGCGCCGGCACGCTTCGGCATATACGAGCGGTACTCGGACGATTTGATTACGTACCTGCATAATTTCTCCGACCGCGTGCAGCAGTATTCCATCGACGAAGCGTTTGTGGACTATACGCATATGGAAAGGCATTTCGGCTCGCCCTTGGAGGCGGCGGATAAGATACGCAACGGCATCCGCGAAGCGTTTGGCTTTACGGTGAGCATCGGCGTGGGGCCCAACAAGCTGCTGGCGAAGATGGCCACAGGGCTGCGCAAACCCGACTTCACCAACACGCTGCTGGAGGGCGAAATCGGCAAAATGTGGGCGCTGCCCATTGAGGAGCTGTTTATGGCGGGCCGCGCCACCGCGCCCAAGCTGCGCAAGCTGGGCATACAAACCATCGGGGACCTTGCGCGGTTCGACGTGCGTTATCTTGTCCCCACGTTCAAGTCCTTCTCCCATGTGTTGTGGAACTATGCCAACGGCATAGACGATTCCGCCGTGGAGCCGCACCACTCGGCGGCCAAGAGCGTCGGCAACTCCACGACCATCCCCTTCGACGTAACCCGCTACGACGATGCCAACCGCGTGCTGTTAAACCTGTGCGAGTCCGTGGGCAAGCGCTTGCGTCTGACGCACACCGCCGCGTCGTCTATTTCAATCGGCATACGCAACTCCGATTTCATCCATTATTCGCACCAGCGCAGGTGCTCCCCCACGGACAACACGACTACGCTGTACAACCACGCCGCACAGCTTTTCAAGGAGGCGTGGAAGCGCGACCCCGTGCGCCAACTGGGCGTACGCGCGGACAAACTCTCCGACAGCCGCATGGGGCAGTTAAACCTGTTCGGCCAAGAGGAGACGGACAGGCAAATGAGGCTGGACGCATCGATCGATTCCATCCGCCGCCGCTTCGGGGATGAAGCGGTGATGCGCGCCAGCTTTTTATGCAAGGACGAAAAAAGGGACCATACGCTGGACAGGTTCAGCCCGTTCCGGTCGACGGGAGGGCTCTAAAATGCGGAATTCGGAATACGAAATACGGAGTACGGGGACGGTCACACACGCACAAGCGCGTGCGGTAATCCATTGCGATATGGACAACTATTACGCCGCGGTGGAGGAAAAGTATAACCCCGCGCTGCGCGGCGTACCCTTCGCCGTGTGCGGCGACCCCAAGATGCGACACTCGATCGTGATGAGCAAGAATTATCTGGCGAAGAAGGCGGGGGTGATGACGGGCATCAGCTTCCGCCAGGCGCGTAAGATTTGCCCCAAGCTGGGCTACGTGCAGGCCGACTTGGGCAAGTATTTGGAGCAGACCAAACAAGCGCGGGCGATCTACTACAAGTATACCGACGATGTTATCCCCTACGGCATGGACGAGGCGTGGCTGGACATGGGCGAAATGTCCCTGCGCGAGGCGGAGCAGATCGCGGAGTTGATCCGCGTGGAGACGCGCTACACAATGGGCCTGAGCGCGAGCCTGGGCGTGAGCGACAATCTGATCTTCTCCAAAATCGGCAGCGATTACAAAAAGCCCAACTCCATTACGGTGATCACGCGGGACAATTATAAGGAAATCGTATGGCCGATGCCCGCCTCCACGCTCCTGTTCATCGGCAACCAGCGTAAGAAGCTCCTGCAATCCGTGGGGATAACGACCATCGGCGACATCGCCAACGCCGACCCCGACTTTTTGGAGAAGCTCCTGGGCAAGTCGGGCTATGACATACACCGCTATTCAAACGGCGACGACCGCACCTTCGTACCCAACTCCGAGGAGATCGGCTCCATCGGCAACACGATTACGCCCCCCGCCGACCTGCGCACCAAGGAGGACGTAAGCGCGGTGCTGTATCTGCTGGCCACGACCGTATGCGCGCGCCTTAGGAAGCACAATTTGCAGGCCACCTGCATCGCCGTCCACTTGCGCGACTCGGAGTTTAACAAGACCACGCGGCAATGCAGTTTCAAAATGGCGACGGATAGCGTAAACTATGTGTTCAATCGGGCCTATGATTTGTTCCAGCGGCATTACCCGTGGGAACGCCCCCTGCGCTCCATCGGCATCCGCGCCGACAACCTGGACAGCATGGGGCAAATGACCCTCGACCCAAACGAGGAGCCGCCGCTGGCGATGGACATCGACAGGCGTATCAAGGAACTTACCGACCGCATCGGCCCGCTGGAGGTTGAAAAGGGCGGGGTACTGCGGGTGTAGGGCAACTTTTGCTCGCCGCGAGCAAAAATTAACTTGTCCCCCATTGGAGGACAAGTGAAACAGGAGTGATGAGTATGTGCGGCAGGTATTCCGCGCTGACCGAAGAGGAAATCATCGAAATCCGCGAGGTTATCCGCGAGGTTTCGCTCCGCATCGCCAAGGACGATTTCGAGAATTATACCGCGCCGGCGACGGAAGTTTACCCCACGCACGACGCGCCCGTTATCGTTGGTGGCGGGGCGGATTCGACCGTTTCGTTTGAGAGCCTGCGATGGGGATTTAAGAAATGGGACGGCAAGGGCGTAATCATCAACGCGCGGTCGGAGACGCTGGAAACCAAGGGGATGTTTAAAAAGCACCTCATCGCGGGGCGTTGCGTGGTACCCGCGGGCGAATATTACGAATGGGAACAACAAGGCAAGCAGAAGGTCAAGCATTTCATCAAGGACGCGGAAGGCAACCTGTTATTCATGGCGGGTCTGTACCGTGATACGGCGGACGGGCGAGAGTTCGTGATCATTACTAAGGACGCGTACGGCGAGGCGGAGAAAATCCATGACCGTATGCCCGTTATCCTGCGCGCCGGGCAAATTGAGGACTGGCTGAGCGGTAAGCTCTCCCCCGATACCATCACCAAGCTGGCGTTTAACGTCACCGTGACCCCGTGCGAAAGTGATTTTACGCAAATGAGCCTGTAACGATGATTAAAGTGTTGACACACCCATAACCCTGCTGTATATTACCCCAAACCGTTGACGCGGGAGTAAAGGCTTTTACGCGCCGTACAGAGAATCCGGGCAGCTGAGATCCGGGTAGGAAATGCCGATTCGCTTTGCGGATCAGCTTGCGGATCGCCAAATGGGCCGCCGAGGGCATGGTGAAAGGATCGTACGAACCTTGGGTTTGTTGCGTCTTATTATCCCATGACGTGGACGCATACGTTAATTGCGGGGGGTATAATGGTACCCTAGTGAGCGCGCGATTGTATCGCGAATCAAGGTGGCACCGCGGATATTAATCCGTCCTTGGCAAATGTATTTATTTGCCTCGGGCGGTTTTTTTATAGTCGATTAATAATCCCGATCCCCCGATTAACAGTCGATACGATTTGCGAAAGTTTAGACGCGAAGCACGGGAAACGTGACGAAGCGTATTAAATAATCAAAAAGGAGAATGGAAATGAAGAAATTCATCATCGTAACAGTATGTATTTTATGCGTATTCGGCTTAGCCGCTTGCGGCAGGTCGGAGGAGGAGCAAACCCGCATCGGGATTTTGCAAATGATGGAACATCCTTCGTTGGATACGATAAGGATATCGTTCCTGGAGGAAATGGAGCGTCTGGGTTACGGCGACGCGGATTTTGACCACCGTAACGGGCAAGGGGCGGATATGACGCTGCTTACCTCAATCGCGCAAGCGTTTGTGGGCAGGGACGTCGATTTGATATTAGCCATCGCTACGCCCGCGGGTCAGGCCGCCGCCGCTACAACGCGCGATATACCCGTCGTGTTCGCCGCTTCGACGGATCCCGTCGCCGCGGGTTTGGTCACAAGCCTGAACCGCCCCGACGCCAACGTAACGGGCACGTCGGATGTGATCTGCGTGGAATCGATCTTCGCGCTGGCGCGTAAGCTCACCCCCGAAGCAACGACATTCGGCCTTGTGTATAACCTGGGCGAGGCAAACTCGGTCGCCGCCATCAATCGGGCGAAGGCGTACCTTACCGCCAACGGCATGAACTACCTGGAAGCGACCGTCACGAACTCCGGCGAAGTACAGCAAGCGGCGTTATCGCTGGTAGGCCGTGTGGACGCGTTCTTTACGCCCACCGACAATACCGTGGCCGCTTCCATGCCGATCTACGCGCGGGTCGCGATCGAAGCGGGATTGCCCATTTATACGGGAGCGGATTCGATGGTGATGGACGGCGGTTTCGCGACTGTCGGCATCGACTACAGCATATTGGGTATCGAAACCGCACGCCTCGTTGCGAAAGTATTGGAAGGCACACCCATATCCGAATTACCCGTCGTGGTGATGCAGGACTTCCGCACGGTCGTTAACCGCGCCACCGCAGTAGAATTGGGAATCAGCTTGGAAGGGCTTGACCCCTCGATTGAAATCATCGAGGGCAGATAATATGTCGATGATCGCGTTTACCGGAGCGGTGGAGCTGGGGTTAATCTTCGCGCTGCTGGCTTTGGGTATCTTCGTGGCGTACCGCATTTTGGGCGTACCCGATTTGACGGTGGAAGGCAGCTTTACAGCGGGTGCGGCCACGGGCGCGGTGTTTGTGGCTTCGGGGAGACCTTTTATCGGCATCGCCGCAGCCATGCTCACCGGATCGCTCGCCGGGCTTGTTTCGGCTTTCTTGCAAACTAAGCTGCGCGTGCAACCGATCCTGGCCGGTATCCTCACGATGACCGCGTCGTATTCCGTCAGCCTGTATATCATGGGGGGACGACCGAATATCCCCCTCTTCCGCGAGGAAACGCTGTTTACGCTTTTGGGCCGCTTGGGCGGTAATGAACGCTTGTGGCGTATGTTGCTGCCGTTGATGATCGTCTTGATCGTCGGCGCGGTGTTGGGCGTTTTCTTCCACACGCGGCTCGGCTTGGCGGTACGCGCCACGGGTGACAACGAGGAAATGGTACGCGCCTCTTCGATTAATACTACTTTCACGAAAATGACGGGACTGGCAATCGCCAACGCCATCGCGGCTTTGTGCGGCGCGTTGATCGCCCAATACCAAGGCTTCGCGGATATCAATATGGGATTCGGCATGGTGGTAGTCGCGCTGGCATCGCTGATTATCGGCGAAGCGATCTTCGGCCGCCGCACGGTGATATGGAACATCGGCGCGGTTACGGTGGGAGCGGTCATTTACAGGCTCATCCTCGCGCTGGCGTTGAGTTTCCGATTAAATCCGGCTAATTTACGTGCTATTTCAGCGTTGATCGTGGCGGCGGCGATTTCCTATCCGGCGATAAAAAATTGGTGGACGACGAACGGATTAAAAAGAAGGGAGCGGCGGACGCGATGCTGACCCTCGAAAATATCACGAAAGTATTCCACGCGGGGACGGTCAACGCCCGCACCGCTTTGGACGGCGTTAACCTACACCTTAAAAAGGGCGAATTCGTTACGCTGGTCGGCGGTAACGGTTCGGGCAAGACGTCGCTCCTTAACACCGTATCCGGCGGATTCCTCGCTGACGGCGGGAGGATTTTGCTGGACGGTGAAAATATCACCTTTCTGCCGGAACACAAACGCGCGCGTTATATAGGCCGTTTGTTCCAAGACCCGATGAAGGGTACCGCCCCCAACATGACCATCGCGGAAAACCTTTCGCTGGCGTACAGGCAAGCGGGCGACCGTAAATTCCAAATCGGTATCGGCAAAAAGCAGCTCGCTTTCTTCCGCGAGCAATTGGCGCAGCTTAATTTGGGCCTGGAAGACCGCATGAAAACCAACATGGGCTTGCTTTCCGGCGGGCAACGGCAAGCCGTGACGCTTTTAATGGCGACGGTCTGCACGCCCAAGCTCCTTATGCTGGACGAGCATACCGCCGCGCTGGACCCCGCCACGGCGGAAAAAATCCTGCGCCTGACGGAAAAAATCATAAAAAAAGAGGGCCTTACGGCCCTGATGGTGACGCACGACATCCCCTCAGCCTTAGCCTTGGGGAGCCGCACGATTATGATGAAGGACGGTAAAATCATCCTTGACGCGTCTGGTGAGGAACGCGAAAACCTAACGGTGGAGAAACTGATAAAACTGTATTAATCCAGCTTATACCGCGCGACCACTTCGCCGTCGATCACGCGCCCGTCTTCCTCGAATCCGTAGGACGCGAACGTGCTCTTGGAAGCGGTATTCGTAGGTTCGTAGGACACATAGCAATAACCCGCTTCGCCGCAGGGCTTTGTTTTGATTTCCTCCATGACCTGCCGTACCGTTTCGCGCCCGATGCCCCTGCCTTGGTGGTTCTTGTCGATCAACAAACGCCAAAAGTAATAATGGTGTTCTTTATCGTTATACGAATCCCCCCCCTCTTCCGGCGGGAAGTAACCGTACATGGCGAAGCCGACCATCACACCGTTTTTGTAAACGGCATAAGGTACCGCGATATTGCCTTCGCCTTTTTCGGCGAAGGTTTTATTTTCCACATAAGCCTCCGCAAGGCTGTAAACGTTCGGCGATACGAAATCCCTTTGCTCGGGCAATACGTCAAGCGCGATACATTCCTTCATGGCTTCGTCTAAAATGGAAATCTTCCTTAGTTCAATCATGGGGTTTCCTCCGTATTATCACGCCCACCACATTTGTGCGGCGGGTTCGTACATGACGATGGGTTTGAGGAATTCGATCGCTTTTTCCAGCCCTTCCTCGATGGACATGAGGCCGTCCTCGTGTTCGATCGAGATCGCGCCGTCATAGCCGATGGCACGCAGGGTAGAAACCATATCGCGCCATTCCTTTTCGCCGTGGCCGTAGCCCACGGTGCGGAATACCCATGCCCGCCCGAGGAAGTCGTCGTAGCGGGTGGTTTCGAGCGTTCCGTTGACAGCCGCGTTCGCGGGGTCGATCCGCGTGTCTTTTGCGTGGAAGTGGTGGATCGCGCCCTTCATGGCTTTGAGGGCCTGCACGGGGTCGATGCCCTGCCAATAGAGGTGGCTGGGGTCGAAGTTGGCGCCGATGGCGGGGCCGACGGCTTCGCGCAGCTTCATTAAGGTACGCGGGTTGTAAACGCAGAAGCCGGGGTGCATTTCAAGCGCGATTTTGGTCACACCGTAGGATGCGGCCAGTTTCGCCGTTTCCTTCCAATAGGGGATCAACACGTCATCCCATTGGTATTCCAGCACTTCCAAGAAGTCGGGCGGCCACGCGCAGGTTACCCAGTTGGGGTACTTGGCGCCCGCCGTGTCGCCGGGGCAGCCGCCGAAGGTTATGACGGTATCCACGCCCAATTTTTGCGCTACTTTGCATGTGTTGACGAAGTCCTCGTGGTCCTTGCCGGCTTTGGCCTTGTCGGGATGTACGGGATTGCCGTGTACGGAAAGCGCGCTGATGATGAGGTTATGCTTCTTTAGCGCCGCTTGGATATTTTCGATGATGGACGGGTCGGCCAACGCTTTCACCGGGTCCAAATGCGCGTTGCCGGGGAAGCCGCCGCAGCCGATTTCCACGGTTTGCACGCCGAGGCCCGCGAGGTAAGCGAACGCTTCCTCAACGGGTTTACCGCTTAGGGGTACGGTTAGTACGCCGAGTTTCATATACAAACCTCCAAAATTTAATGATTATAACGTCACTAATTTCCCCGTTTTCGCGGACTTGTAAATGGCTTCGAGGATTTCCGTCACGACGCAGGCTTGTTCGGGTTCCACCACCAAGGGCGTACCCTTTACGATGGCGTTGATAAAGACCATCTGCTCGTTGACGCCCGGGTCGTCGGTCGCGCCTTCATAGAACGCGGCGCCGCCGGTTTTCAGGTTGGGCTTCTTTTCGTATAATTTGCCGAAATCATCACCGTTGATGCGTACGCCGTCCCGCATATCCGCGCCGGCCTTCGTGCCGCAAAGGGTAGCTTGCGCTTCGAAGGTATCGATCATGTTAATCGCCCAACTGGCTTCCAACACGATGGTCGCGCCGTTTTCCATGGTGATGAAGCCGAAAGCGGAATCCTCCACGGTAAATTGCTTCGGGTCCCATTCGCCCCAGGCGTTGCCACTTGCCTTGTCAGCGAGCTTCTTGTACACGTTACCCATGACGGACTTGGGCTTGTAATTGTCCATCAGCCACAAGGTAAGGTCGAGCGCGTGGGTGCCGATATCGATAAGCGGCCCGCCGCCTTGTTCCTCTTCGTTAAGGAAAACGCCCCATGTGGGTACGGCACGGCGGCGCAGCGCGTGCGCTTTGGCGTAATATATTTCACCCAAATCGCCGCGTTCCACGGTTTTTTTAATGTATTGGCTCGGGTTATGGAAACGGGTTTGGTAGCCGACGGTCAGGAGCTTTCCGGTACGCCGCGCGGTTTCGACCATGGCGCGTGCTTCCTTGGCGGTCTTGGCCATGGGCTTTTCGCACATGACATGGTTCCCCGCTTCGAGCGCGGCAATCGTAATCGGCGCGTGCGATTTGTTGGGGGTAAGTACGTATACCATGTCCAGCTTTTCCGCTTTGAACATCTTTTTATAATCCTTGTAGACCTTCGCGCCGGGGGTGCCGTAATCCGCGGCGGCTTTTTCCGCGCGTTCGATGACGATGTCACAAAACGCGACCATGTCGGCCTTGTCCGTTTTTTGCAAATAGGGCATGTGCTTACCGTTGGCGATACCGCCGCAGCCGACGATACCGGCCCTTAACCTTTTTGCCATTAAAATCTCTCCTTAAAGGAATTTTATTGTGAATATTGTATAGTGCGGAATGATTTAACGCAAGTACGGTTGACCGGATATTACCAACATAAAAGCGACTTCTGCCCAATTTGGGCAGAAGTCGGATGACAGACTTAAAAAGCGGTTGTTTTTGCTATTTTTCTTCCTTAAACGAAATTTCCGCCGCGTTTATGATTTCTTCCGGGGTGATGCCTTGGCGGTAGCAAAGCTCGAGCAGCTTGTCGATGACTTGGCGTTCGCTGATGACGGTTTTCACTTGCGCGTTATGACGCGATTCCAACAGGCTGACGGCGGGGTTGACAAGCATCAGGTTAAACAACCCGCCGTAAGCTACGGATAATAACACAACCGAAATCATCGGCCCCAAGAAATCAAAATCATCCACCCTTATTAATATCATACTCATCATTATCGCCACGTTGACGACGATAGCGTACACTATTGATTTGCCCATCAGCTTAAACAAACGCACGGCTTTTTCCTGGGTGTGCGCGGAAATGACGTACTTCTTCGAAAGAAGCGCGTTCATGGCGGCGACGAAGGTTTTGAATTCCCCGGTGATTATGATTACCCCGGCGAGTACCAGCAAGAACCATACAAACGTCGGTATATCCAAAAGATTAGGAAGATACCTTGGATTGCCGAAATCCGACGCAACCAAAATCACGAAGACAAACGCCAGTAAAAATAACCCCTTACCCAACGCGAACCTTGTCATACCCATCATCCTCCTTAAGATTGATTACCTAAAACGGGTGACTTGCGAGTTATTTATTCACAAGTCACCCGTATTATAATTTGTCAATCATGAAGAAATCCTGTGGGATTTATGAAGGTTTGATGAAGATATGTGATGGGTTTATACAGGTACATAAAAATTCCAGTCAAATAAAATCACGATAAACACCGCCGCGAATACGGCTGTTGCGATAAACAACGCTTTGCGTTTACCTCTTGCCTCTCCCGATGTTCGCCAAAACCCGACCGTTGCGGCAAAGAATAATACCGTGATACCCGTCAACACATAATTCATCCAAATGAAAGGTGCAACCTCGGTAGCCGTACGGAACGGATTCATCCCGAAAAGCATGAACAACAGTAAGTTGTTAAGTACAAGCGCCGCACCCGAAAATAAAAACCCCGCACTTAGATAATCGAAGCGCGTACGTACAATTATTTTTTTCCGGCGTACAAAGAACATGATTAACAGGCCAATCGGCGTAACGAGAAAATATACCACGCTTACCAAAACAATCGTTAGGCTTGCGATAAGGAACGGCATCGTACGCCCCTTCGGCAAGGCCGTAAAGTCGCCGCCGTCGCCCAAGAGGATGCGGGGTACGCCCTCCTCCACCCGAAAACGTAGTTGGGGCAAACGCGCGGCGAAGAGCGGGCCATCCGATGCATCCAGGATATCGAATACATACGGCTCCGTTTGCACATATACCGCCGACCCAAGCCCACCCGACGAAAGCCGGATTTTATTTTCATCCAACGCGCTTACGCGTACCATTTGTGACGAGGCAAGCCCCGCGTAGCTGACGAATTCCAAAAAGTTGCCGTGGTATCGGCGCGCGGAAATATACCAACCCGCCAACGCTTCCACATCGGGCAAGCCGTCCCCGGCAACCGGTACAGCCGTTTGCGGGCTTCCCAGGAGCAATTCATGGACGGAAAGCATAGGCTCCATACCGCCGACGGCATTGGTGAGCAGGACATACCCAAAGCGCGTTTCGGGCACCAAAACGAAATCCGTGCGGAACGCCACCGTACCGCCGCTATGCCCAAAAGCGGGTAAAATACCGGGATACGACAGGAAACCGTGACGCGTCCCCGGGTAATTTGTGTGATCCAAAGAGCTTGGGGCAAACAGGGTACCCAACGTATCCGCATGGGTGAACAGAGGCCCGGGTTCACCCATTGGCGGCGTGAGCGCGATGATGAAAGCCGCTAAATCCTCCGCCGTCCCGTTTATCGCGCCGGCGGGGTACAGGGGGACGTGCGCCCACCCGCCATCCCGAAAACCGCCTTCCCCGTCCGATATGTACCCGCTTGTCTTGTTCGCGAGGAAGGACGAATTCCCGAACCAATCAGGTTGGTTCATCGTGTTACGCATGTTTGCGGGGATTAGGATGCTTTCCCGTTCAAACACGGTGTAATCCCGCCCGTCGACGCGCTCCACGATGAAGGCTGCCAAAGCGGAACCCCAATTGGAATATGCGCTCACCGTACCCGGCGTAAAAATCTGCGGCGGCTGTAGGTCAAGCAACGTTTCCTCCAGGGTGCCGAACCGCGTTAAGGTTTGTTCGTCCACGAACAAGCCCAGCAATAAATCCGCGAAGCCCGCGCTGTGGTTCAATAAATCCCGCAGGGTAAACGGTTTGTCAAAGCGAAAGGTATCGGGCAGGTAAATACAAACGTCCGCATCCAAATCCAATAACCCTTGTTCCGCCAATTGCATGACAGCGACCCATACGAAGGTTTTGTTGATCGAACCCCATTCAAACACCGTTTTTGCCGGGTCAACCGGAATCCGGTCACCGATATCCGCCCAACCGTAACCGCGGGAAAATATAATTTTACCCTCGTACACCACGACGACGGCGGCACCCGGAACGGCGGTGCCGATGTGTTCGTCCATGAGCGCGTCGATTCGGGTTTCCAATTCTGAAAAGGGTATACCTGACGGGGTTTGACTTTCCGCGGCGTAAACGGGTAAAGCCGTGATTAAGAATAATAAAAATAATAGCAACATTGATGATAAGAACCGCATTTGATGTCTCCATTCTCTTGTTTAGGGATATATACGGTTTTATTCTTCCGCTTCTTCCTTTTCATACCACACCCATGCGACCGCGTCGGGCGCGGGGGTAAATCCGATCTTTTCGGATTGTGTACATATAGGTTCTCTCCTTTTAAAATAAAATAGCTACCCGTAAATAATAGGGTAGCCACGATGGAAATATCCATATATACCTTAAATATAATCAAAATATATAGCCGCGCATCTATATATTAAACGCAACCTCCGTCCCCTCCCCCGACACGCTTTCCACGCGTATCTCCCCGCCATGCGCCGTAATAATTTCCCGGGCAATGGCGAGCCCCAAGCCGCTGGAGCCAGTTTTCTGCGTGCGGGAGGCGTCCGCGCGGTAGAAGCGTTCGAAGATACGGGGCAGATGTTCGGCGGGGATGCCGATACCTTTGTCCCTTACGGTTACATGTACCATGCCGTGGGAGGCGCGTGCGGTTACAGTTATGCGTTTATTATCTTCACTATATTTGATAGCGTTGGAAAATATAATGCGCATCACGCGTTTGACCGCGACATTATCGATCACCGCGGAAAGATCGGGGATGATGCTTGATTCAAATAAAAACTCCGGTGCGATGAGCCGCGCTTCGGCGATGCTTTCCTCCAGGAGTTCGGTTATATCCGTTTCCTTAAAATCGTATACCTGCTTGCCCGAATCGCTGCGGGCGAGCATAAGTAAGCTGTCCACGAGGTCATTCATGCGCAGGGCTTCACGTTTTATAATCGTCAGTCCGCTTTCTAGTGTTTGCGGGTTTTCCGCCCCCCAGCGCAGGAGCATGTCCGCGTGGCCGTTAATGATGGTGATGGGTGTTGCCAGTTCGTGGGACGCGTCGGAAATAAAACGTTTTTGCCGTTCGATGTAGTCGTTGAGCCGGTATGCCATTTGGTTGAAAGCGGCCGCGTATTCGCGCACATCCTCGCCTTCGCCGTAAGCCACGAGGGGCTTTGAAAAGTTCATGTTGCCGATTTCGCGGATGCGCTCGATCATTAGGCGGATGGGGTTGAGCGCACGGTCAATGATGAGGGAGCTGACGAAAAACGCCGCCAATACGGTAATAGGCAGCGCGATCAAGAGCGCGATATAAGGTGATACTATATTTATACCTTCAAGCAGAATCACTTGCACGAAAAACATGACGACCGTTATCACCGCCGTGGAGAACAGCGTCAAGCGGGCGGAACGGGTAAGCGTTTTCTTCATAAACGTACCGCGTAACCCTTGCCGCGCACGGTTTGGATGATTTCAACCTCGGTCAGCGCAGCGATTTTGGCGCGGATATTTTTGATGTTGGCATCTACGACGTTCGATTCACCGTAAAAATCGCCTAACACGGCGCGGATGATTTCCTCACGGGTTTTCACCCTATCCGCGTTTTCATACAAAAATAACAGAATTTCAAACTCCGTTTTCGTCAGCTTTAATTCGCTTCCCGCCACAACCGCACGATAGCCGTCCTTATATATATGTAGGCCCTGCGAAGGCGCAACCCCTCTGCGGGTAATATTCCGTTTGATACGCGCGATCAACTCCAGCGTGTCGAAGGGTTTCGTCACGTAATCGTCCGCCCCGGCGTTAAGGAAGGCGACTTTATCGTACACTTCTTTGCGGGCGGTGAGGATGATGACGGGGACACGGCTTGTCTTACGCATTTCGCGCAAACATTCCAGCCCGTTCTTCACGGGGAGCATGATATCCAAAAGAATCAAGTCGTATTCGTTTTCCGTAAATAACCGCATCGCTTCGCCGCCGTCCGGCGCGGTATCCACGCGGAAGCCGTCGTGTTCCAATTCCGCGCGCAAAAACGATACGATATTTTCCTCGTCCTCGCACAGCAGAATTTTATGCATCCATTTCCTCTTCCCCCTGATGCGCCGCGAACAACAGCATCACCAACGTAGGCCCGATGATCAAACCCAATAAGCCGAATAAACGGAAACCGATAAAGATCGACATCAGCGACACCAGCGGATGCACGCCGATTTGATCACCCAGGATTTTCGGTTGCAATACCTGCCGCGTAACCGTAATGACGCCGTAAATAATCAATAAGCTGACACCCTGGCTCGGGTTGCTTGTGATAAACGAAATCAACGCCCACGGTATCAATATTGACCCCGCGCCCACGATAGGCAAAAAGTCCAATACCGCCAACAAAAGACCCAACAACAGCGCGAACGGGCTGCGGATGATCAATAAACCGATAATACCAATGATCCCCACCATGGACATCAATATATATTGCGCGCGCAAATAACCCCGCAACGCCGCGGAAAAGCTCTTACCCGTTTGGCGGAAGTGGCCGGCCAAGCCCTTCGGGCAATTCCTCGCAACGGCCTTAAAAATACGCTCCCTGTCCGCCATAAAGAAATACGCGCTCACCAGCGTAAGGATCACGTTGATCAAGAAATCCGGTACGGCCGCCGCCCAGCGCGGGGCTTGGTCCTGTACCAAATTGCCGAATAAGCCCATCACCATGGAAAGGAGCGTATCTTGCAAATCAAGCAACGTAATCGAATCCGGCAATCCGGCCGCGACACGCGCGATCCAAGCGTCGGTTCGGTACGCGATTTCCTCGATATGCACGGGCGCGCCCTCAACGAAGGAACCGATTTGGCGGATAAGCGTATTCACCAGCCACGCGCCCAAGCTGGCCGCCGCCGCCATAAAGATGAGCAAGCACAGCAAAGCCGCCATCCAGCGTTTGAACCTGAAGCGTTTTAACATGAATCGGATGAGCGGTTCCATGATTAAGGCGATGATCAGCCCGAAGAAAAACGGTGACAGATATACCCACAAGAAAGTAAAGAGCGCGTACACCAAGAAAGTGATTAACGTGAAAAATGCCATGCGGTCAACGATTTTCTTATTGCGCATGTAGATTTCGTACATAGGGGACCTCCCTGTCGTTATATAACACTTTTTGCTTGCAAAAATAAGACGACCCGCACCAGGTTTTTCCATTTATCGCGGCACACGCTTGTTAGGCTTGTTTTATCAAACAGCAAGCAAAGGAGCGTGGGGGTATGAGCGATTTTACATTGCCTACCAACATAAAGCAAATCGGCTCGATCGGTGACGGGCTGCGCATTTACGTCGAGGATTACGTCTGTACGTTTTTACATCAGTACGCGGAAGCGGGGGGCTACAGCGAGCGGCTGGCCTTCCTTGTGGGGCGGCATCTCGTCATCGACGGCCAGCCCATCGTGTTCGTCAACGGCGCGATTCACGGCAAGCATACGGAGGAAAATGAAGGCTTCCTCCGTTTTTCCGAAAAAAGTGTGGACTACGCGCAGCAAATGCTGGAGGAACACTTTAACGGCATGGAAATCATCGGCTGGATGCAATCACAACCCAGCTACGGTACATTCCTTAACCAGCACTACGCCGCGTATCACCTCCGCCAGTTCCGTAAGGCGTACCAAGTCATGTTCGTCACCGACCCGTTGGAGCGCGCCAACGCCTTCTACGCGCCCAATCCCAACGCCATGACGCCGAACGACCGCATGGCGGAGCTGGGCGGTTACTTCATCTACTATGACAAAAACATAAACATGCACGAATACATGCTGGCCAATAAAGCGATGGACTATACCGCCAAGGCTCCGACGTTCATCGATATCCAACCCACTATGTACACCGAGGACGAACTCGAACTGGCGGAATTTACCCCCTCCGAGGAACAAGCCGAGGAGGAACCACCCCCCTTGATAGCCCCGCGCTATTCCGCCTACCGCTCGGCCGAGCAGGAGGAAGCCGAGGAAGCCTTGCGTACCCCGAGCCGTTATGCTAACCAGCGTATGCGCAAACGGAGCGCCATGTTACCCCGCCGTCCGTTGCAATTGATGGGGAGCCTGTGCGCGGTATTGCTCGTGATCGTCTTCGTCATGGGGTTCGAATTGGTACGCAACGCCGACCGCATCGAGCGTATGGAAACGGAAATCCAGTTCCTTACCACGGGCTACCGTAACCTGCTCGCGCAGATGCACACCGAAGGCTTGACCCCCGTCTTCGCCGAGCAAGACCCGATAAGCGTTGTCCCCTCCCCCGTACCGACCCACGATCCGAACGCGCCCGCGGGCCCGCAAACGGGTGAACTGCCGCCCGCCACACTCCCCCCCGCAACCCCGCCGCCGCAGGACGCCTCCGCTTCGAATGAAACCACACCCGCCGCGCTCGTACCCGACAACCGCGCCTTCCCCGAAATCCCCCTCGTATACGTAATCCAACCGGGTGACAGCTTGATTTGGATCAGCACGTATTTCTTCGGTGACGCAAGCCGCGTAGACGACATCATCGTGCTTAACGACATCGCCAACCCCAACCACATCGTCGCGGGTAACACCTTACTGCTGCCCAGGAGATAGGAATATGCCGTTGACGGACGAAGCCGCTTTCGGCGGCATGACAGCAGTATTGGCCCACGAAATTAAAAACCCGGCGGCGCTTGCCTTGGCGCACATCCAATTGATACGCGCCGGGGCCGATGACAGCGGGAAAAGCCTCCTGCATATCGAAAACGCGCTTAACACCATCGTTGACTTGGCGCAGGAAATGCTCGGCGCGGCATACGGCCAACCCCTGGCGTTCGATTTCGATTTGCAAGATGTTTTGGAAGAAGTCTTTACCATGTACCAAGCCGCTTGGCCGGGGGTTCGATTCCATTTGACCCCCGGTCATGCGCCGCTTACCATACGCGCCCGCGAAATGAGCGTACGTATGGTGCTTTCGAACCTGATTAAAAACGCTCTGGAAGCCGTAAGCGGCGAAGGCAACCCCTATCCCGAAGTCACCCTCTGCGCCGCGGCGGAAAACGGCTGCGCAACCGTCACCATCCGTGATAACGGCCCCGGCTATTCGGAAACGCACGGCCACAGTAAAAAACCCCGGGGGAACGGCCTAGGGTTACCGATTGCGCGGTGGCTGCTGGAGCAAATGAACGGCGAGTTGGAACTGCGTTCGGTCGCTTTGGGCGGATGCGAGGCAATCGTTCGGCTGGCGTTACGCCATTGACACCTTCCGCGCTACTTCTTGCACGCTTTCATTTGGGGTGGATGCCCCCCCCGCGATAACGACGGTTTCCGCGCCTATATATAAATCGTGATTAAGTTGATCGGCTGATTCGATGTGTTGGGTGCGGGCGCAATATTCTCGCGCGATTTCGTACAGCTTGGTCACGTTGGAACTGTTTTTTCCGCCCACAATGATACAGGCGTCAGCGGTTTTCGCGAGTTCACGGATTTCGTCCTGGCGGAGGGCGGTGGCGTCGCAAATCGTGTTATGCGGTTCCAAAAAGGGCATGTTTTTACATTCGTTGGCCAAGAATGTGTGTATTTCCTCGTAGGTTCTTTTATTATACGTGGTTTGCGCCACCAAGCAAACGCCGTCCTTCGAAAATGCCAGCGCCGGAATTATCCGCCGCGCTTCTTCTAAATCCTGTACGACAACAACCTTCGTCGTAACGCGGCTGATATGGCCCTGCACTTCGGGATGGCCGTGCGTGCCGCACACGATCACGTCCATTCCGCGCGCCGAGGCATACGTCACGATCGCGTGGATTTTTTTTACGTGGTGGCAAGTCATGTCCACGGCTTCGATCCCGCGTTCGGCCGTTTTTACTAATACGGACGCGGGTACGCCGTGGGCGCGGATTAATAATTTACTAATTCCGGCGGAATCCATCGGAATCTCCGACAGGTCCCGCACCCATGTCAATCCGCATTTTTGAAGATTTTCCATCACGACGGGATTGTGTACGACTTCGCCGTACATATAAGCATTGCCTTTTTCCGCCAAGGCATACGCTTCCTTAACCGACCGCTTTACGCCGTAGCAAAAACCGGAATGTTTGGGAATGATTACCTTCACGGGGTAAAAACCGCTGCCTGACCGGGGCTTAACCGTAAAGGTGTGTGTTTACCTTCGTATACCACGGTGAAGTCTTGCGCGAGGATATGTGAATCCAAGGTTAAAACCGCTTTCGTTAGTACCGCTCCTTCGAATTCCATATCCACCGTTACGCCGCCCATCGCCCGCAAACCGCGTACATAACCGTTGCCCAACGCTTTGGGTAATGCGGGGAGCAAATAAATCGTGTTATCGGGCTTACTTTGTAAGAGCATTTCCGCAATACCCGCCGTTGCGCCAAAGTTGGAATCAATTTGAAACGGCGGATGCGAGCCGAACAGATTGGGATAACAGCCGCCCCGCCATCCCTCGCTCGGGCGCAACTGCATCTTTAAGAAGGAAAACGCCCGCTCCGCGTCACGCAACCGCGCGAACAGATTGATCCGCCACGCCAAGGCCCATCCCGTGCTTTCATCGCCGCGCAAGTCAAGTGTCTTGCGGCAAGCGTCGGCCAATGCCGTACCCGCTTCGATTTCCCGCCCGGGGTACAGGGGATATAAATGGGATGTGTGTCTGTGCCACGGTTCATGCTCGGGCAGTTCCTCGCTCCATTCCAACAGTTCGCCTCGTTGGCCGATTCCATAAACGGGGAACTTTACGAGTGCTTCGGCGGCTTTAACGTAAAAATCGGCTTCCGGATGCGGGGGAAGGTTATACTTTTCGATAAGGCAGCTTTCCGTTTTTAATTTATCACAACAATAAATCGCATTAATTAATGTTTCCTTGATGATCGCCGTCGTCATGGTTGTCGTCTTGCACACGGCAAGCTGCCCGCCGTCGTGCGTAAAGTCATTCTCGGGCGAAGTGGAAGGGGCGAAGATAAACGTCCCGTCCGTATCTTCAGTCAATACATCCAAGAAAAACCGCGCCGCGTCACGTACCGCGGGCCAAGCGGTTTCCCACAGGAAGGCATCGTTTCGGGTGTACAGGTAGTGGTTAAACGCGTGGTTGGCCAGCCATCCCCCCGCCAACGACCAAAAAGCCCAGCGCGCCGCGCCGAAGGTATCACCCTTGGCAACGGGCGTGGACATGCCCCACAAATCGGTATTGTGGTGTACCGTAAAACCGCGCGCGCCGTAATGTTCGCGTGCTGTTTTCGCACCGGTTTTGCGCAGCACACGGGTGAATGACAGCAGCGGCTCGTGACATTCCGCTAAATTGGTGACATCTGCGGGCCAATAATTCATTTCGGTATTAATATTGACCGTATAATTACCGCTCCACGGCGGCCAAATGTGGTGGCTCCATATCCCTTGCAAATTTAACGGCCTCGTACCCGCGCGCGAACCCGCGATCATCAGATACCGCCCGTATTGGAACAACAGCGCGAATAAATCCGTATCGTTTTCGGCTTCCTCCCATTTGGCAAGCCGTTCGGGAAGGGTCAGGTTATCCTTGGATATGTTTTCATCCGTACAAAAGCGGATGTCCACCCGATTGAACAGGGATTGGTGATCCTTGATATGGCGGGTTTTTAGTGCCTCATAATCCAGTTCCAACGCGTTAATCATGTCTTTATCACAAATATCGCGGTGGGGTATGTTACCCAACATCGGCGGCGTGAACGCGTCAAAGAAATTCGTACGCCATGTCATGCGGATAACCGCTTCGTCCGCGTTTTTAACATATAACGCGTCATCTCCCGCCGTTATCATCCCGTTCGTCGTTTTTACAAACGCCTTTGCAATAAACGCCATCCCTTGCTTTGCCGGGTCGGGATCGTTAGCGGGGTCCGCTTGTCCTTCCAACGTAATTTGACAACCTTGCGCGGAAATTACGGATTTTAACTGACACGCCAACCGTGCCGTAAAAGTAACCTTACCCGGCGCGTCTGCCCATATCCGCATCACCAACGCTTGGTCGGGGTGGCTGATAAACGCTTCCCGATAATAAATAACGCCGTCCGCCGTATACCGCACGGAGGAAACGGCGTTTCCGATATCCAAGCCTCTGCGGTAATCCGTATGGTCGGCGTGCGCTTGCGGCATTTCCAACAGCAAATCACCCAAGGGCAGGTAACGCTGCGTGTTTTTCCCCAAGAATTTATCCTCGATAAGCGTTTGCGCTTCCCTGTATTTACCTTCCATGGCCATACCGCGGGCACGCTTATATTCCTCCGCCGCGCCGGGTACATCGTGCGATTGGGGGAAGCCCGACCACAACGTATCGTCGTTAAGGGCTAACCGTTCATTAACCGCGCCGGAAAATACCATCGCCCCCATGCGCCCGTTACCCAGCGGCAACGCCTCGTCCCAATTGGCGGCTTCGCGGTCGTACCATAGCTCATTCATGCGATACATCCCTCTTCCCTATATATAAAACATATGTAACTTGGGAAACGAGCAACGCCCCCATCGCGGCAAGCGTAAGCCAATAACCCCAACCCAACCTTATCCCTATCATATCAGATATAGGTATAAACCGCGCGAAGAAACCCAGCAACCGCTCAACCGCTTCGTTTAACGTCCGATTGGCCAACGCCTCCACGCTAAGGATAACCCGCCCCGCCGCCGCGTACAATCCCAGCGACAACGCAACCAACAAAATGCACCCGCGCTCCAAACGGTTAAACAACACAAGAACAAACACCGCCGCAACCATCAGCAACGCCGTAAAATACGCCCCCACGCCAAACCCCACGCGAAGGCCGATATCGGATACCACATCGCTGTCGGATATAAACGTGGAAAAATCCGTACCCGATAAATCAAGGTTAAACGAACCCTCATCGGAATCAAAAAAAGTCGCCAAGCTAAAACTCGTCCCGCGCTCAATTGTAAATATGGTAAAGGTCAAATGCACCGCGGGGAGGAAGTAGGCGGTGAGGATGATCATGCATAATATGATGAAGATAGCTTTATGAAATTGTATTTTCACTACATTCCTCTTAACATTCGTTATACAAATTTTGTTTATCAAGGTATTTTCGTACTTCACCGAGAAAGAAATCCGCAGATGTTAATTGATTTGTTACATCTTCTTTACTAATAATATAGAAATCATCATAATCGCTTTTATTTCTTACTTTAAAAAGAATGTCAACTATATTGGACATTTCTTTTGGAAATATTTTAGTTTTTATAAACTCTTTTCGAAAATATCCGATTACTTGTCCATGATTCTTAAAATCTACATTTTTTAATGCCATTACACTTCGCATAGCGTGAAAAATACAATAATAAGAACGGTTTGCCGCACTTTTATAATCCTCCAGCGAAATATTTGCCTTCGACGTTTCCAAACATTGTTCCGCCTGCTCAAATCTGTATTTTGATATATCGCTAAGCTGCTGCATATATTTCCACTCCTTCCGCCAACACATTACGATAAAATGGGGATATGGGCAGTCTGTTTATAAAAAGACTTTCATTATTTAACATCACAGATACGATTATATCGTTTTCAAGTCCAATATCGCTTGCCACTTTGTCAATTTCACGTTCAAATGATTTAAATTCATTTTCCGCAAAATCCGCAAGTACCATAATATCCAAATCAGAATATTCCTTGTAATCACCCCTTGCATATGACCCATAGAGGATAATTCTACGGAGTTTATCACCCATGATATTTTGTGTATTGCGAAGTAAATCATTGGTGATGGCTGTTATGGTTGGGGGGAATGTGCTCATGGTTTTACCTCCTCGTTATTTTTTATATACATAGGCATCCATTTCCTCAAGTACGCCTTCGTCACCCGTTAAATGAAAAGGCTCATATCCAACCCGAAAAAATCCTATAATGTCCTTTTCCCTATCCAAATCTAAAAATTCCCGCGTTGTCAAATTATGACGCTTCATGAACGCCCTTGAAAAATGGGCTTGCAAAAAAACGACGGGATCGATTATCTTCTTATAATTCATTTATTAAAACATCTTAGGATGATATCTTCCAAAGTTATCGCGTTTTTGTCATTGAAAACGTTTTCTTCGTCCTCTGCTGTTCGTATGTCTCTTCCGCTGTTGACATTCTGATTATGGAACCTTTTTTCATAATCAGCAAGGGTACTCCTGTAAATAAATTTCTTCATTGTGCAGTATAGGCTCGAATATATCCCAACCTTTCCATTTGCCTATATATAAATATTTTCATAATCATTACTTTTTGCAAATTTCATTACCGACATTTTAATCTCCAAACGGAAATAATTTGACCTGTACTTTGTCGTTCCGTGTATTTAAAATGTTACGGTGTATTTTATTGCGTTTTTTTATTTGAATCCCATTCAAACTTCAATTATTTATTCACCTCTAGTATGCGAGTATGTTATTTCTACTTTTCCTTCAATTTCTTTTTACATATTTTTCTATAATATCATGTGTTAATAATCCTATTTCATTATTAAATAATTCAATACATTCAGATGAAGAAATTTTATTGTAAGAAAACAATTCAAATATTTTTAATAGTATTTTTGTTTCGATTATAAGAGATCCATTTCTTTTTGCTAATATTATTTGATCATTATGAACAGGTTTTCTTTCATTTATCGGAGTTGTTCTTAATGGATTTATTATTAAAATAGCTTTAACTTTTTTTATTGTATTTATATCTTTCAAAACGTCTAAACGGGATTGATAATGAACATCCAATTGGGAAATATGTTCATTTTTTATATTTGATGAAACTCCTTTTATTTCACCAATAAATTCAAGGTTATCATTAATTGAAATAAGAAAATCTTCTTTTTTACTATCAATAAATGTTGATAAATCTACGTTCAAAATTTTTTCAATAATTGTAAAAACCGTTTTTATTAAATCACCTTCATTTGTAAATAAAATTGATTTTATTTCTAAATTTTCATTTATAATATTATTTGCATTTTCAACTTTATTTTTTAATTCATTTATGATATTCGTATTATTCTTTATTATTTCATTTTGCATATCATCATCTAAAACGGGATAATCAATTAACCATTGTGGATATATTTCTCGTTTGATACAACATTTATTTATAAAAGTAATTACATGCTCTGTTTCTTCGAATATATTTAAAGTTGTAAAAAATAAACGCTCAGACGCTTTTATCGTTGTATTTTTTTCGCTAATTCGTGATGTTGTCAATATATTATTTAAATCAGTAAAATAAAATGCAGCTATGAACTTTTTATCTTCAATTATAGTTGTAGTATTTTCATATTTAAGGTCATAAATATTGATTTGTATTGAATTTGGCATTAATTTATGTATTATATCTATTTTTACTTCGGTAAGCATGTTTTTTAATTCAATATTTCTTATATAAATATATCGTGATTTACCACTATCATATGATTTTCCATATTTAAAATAATTATCTTGTGGGAAAACTAATATAATATTAGTTTTTTTGGTATTTTCTATCATAATTTTAAGATTTATAAAGTCATTTATACAATTGATTGAATTATAATTATGGTTATCATTTTTCCACAATTCACTAGAACGCAAATCAATAATATTTATATCATATTCATCTAATGATAAAGGTTTACTTATTTTATTTATAATAAATTTTTCTTCACTTAAGTTTTTATCTAAACCTTCATAATTTATTATTTGAATTTTCATTTTATTTTTCCTCGCTTTGTGTTTTATCTATTAAGACTTTTGGTAAATTTTTTATTATCCCCTGCGTCTTTACGCTTACAGCAATTACCGACAATAATAAATCTAAGATATACGACGGCTTGTTATTTTCCTCCGCGTAATGGTTGGGGTTGTTGGTGATGCCGCTGGCTTTGTCGGTTTTGATTTGGTATCGTTCGATGAGCCAGTCGATGGCGGATTTGCCGTTGACGATGTATTCGTAGGCTTTGGGCGGGATGTTTTCGATGGTGATGTGGGGGTTGTAGAGGATGATGTCCCTTCGTTCCTTGGAAAGGAAGCGCATCTTTTCTACGTGCAGGCGGGAACGGTCGCCTTTGACGGTGACCTCGGGTGGGGGTGGTTCGTTTTCGTAATTGAGGTGAAGATGTGCAAGTTCGCGGCCGACTTTGGAAAACACCCAAAAATCCTCGGCGGTTTCCACTAAGGGAATGCGGGGAAGGGATTTTTTTAAGTCATCGGCGAAGGTTGTGCGATATGCGGGATGATGGAGAAAGCCATATATATAATAGAAGATATCCTCTTTGGTGAGGTTGCGCCCGTAGCGCGTGCGGGCTTGGTTGAATATGAAGTCACTGATGCCGTCTTTGCGGATGTATTCGGGTTCGACATCGGTTTCGTCGAGGGTCATTTGGGTTTGTATGATTGCGTTTTTGCTTTTGGGTTGGGTGGGTTCGTAGTAGTAAAGGGGGAAGCACTTACCATTTGCCATAGCTTGAACGTCAACTATTTTGTCCGATATTATTACAGACCAATCTTTTGATGCTCCAATACCACATGTCATAATTATTAAATTTTTTGAATCTTTTGTTGGAAAAAATTCATTAAATTGCCCACGACGATGAATCATAAACTCACCATAATATAATGCTTGAAAATTAAACGGTCGATATAATGCAGTTTTTATATTCTTTTCTTCATAATTAACCGTTTGTCCACGTTCATAATTCGATAATAATGAACTTGACCATGATATTTTTTTATCATCATTATCAGGTTCAACTTTACCTATTTGTGAATTATAAAACTCTATCATCTTTTTTATTTTATTTTTTATAATGTTTAACGAAAAGTTGTACACCCAAGCATCACGATTTGTTTGCATACCATTAGATTCAACCACAAAAAAACTCTGCGCCCCAACATCAAACTTCTTTTCACTCGCCAGCGGTATAAACTGCCCGAACGCTTCATCGCGTCCGGTTATCCAATCGCCGTGTTCGTTGGGTTCCAACCGTACGAGTTCCATATCAACATTTGCAAAGGTTCCGCGCTTCGCGAGTATGTCTAATTTTTCTTCCCGCTTTAAATAATCCCCGATATCGCTATACAAGATTTCTGCCTTTTCTTCATACCCTTGCCTCTTAACTAATAATGTAACCGACACAGGTGTACGTGACCCGCTGCCGAATATTTTTCCGCCTTCCCTACGGCTCAATTCCCCGCTGGTGCGTTGGTTCCCCCGCAGGTTAAATACATATATTTTCGCAAATTCCCGTTCCAAGGATTTCCTAAACCCTGCCGTGCTGTTGCCGTCCAGCCACGAGCCGTTGGATACGAAGCATACAATCCCGTCGCCGCCGCGCAGCCTGTCGGTGGCATAACGGAAAGCCCGTATGTAGCTGTCGTAGAGGGCGTTTTTATTCACCGCCGTTGATAATTTCGCGTAGCTTTCGGATATGGAAACATCAAGCGTGGGGTATTCCTTATTTTTCGCATCGTCGTTAGCCGACTTCTGCCCGACGGAATACGGCGGGTTGCCGAAAATAACCGTTATCGGGGATTCGTTTTGTCGCTTCAAGCGTTCGCAGTTCTGGTCGAAGTGGCTGAAGGCGATGCCGCTCTCCTCCCATGCTTGGAAGGTATCGGTGAGGGCAATGCCGCCGAAGGGTTGGTATTCGTCGATGCCCACCGCGTCGTGGTAGGTGTTTTCTATGTTGACGCTGGCGATGTAATAGGCGAGCAAGACGATTTCGTTGGCGAAGATTTCGCTTGCGTATTTGCGGGGTAAATCCTCTTTTTTAATCAAGCCCGATTCAAAAAGCCGCGTGATGAACGTCCCCGTGCCGGTAAAGGGGTCGAAGATGTTTACCCCTTCGTCCGTGAGCCCGCGCCCAAATTCCGCGCGCAGCACATCGTCGGCGGAGCGTACGATAAAGTCCACTACTTCCACGGGGGTGTAGACGATGCCGAGCATTTCGGTCATCTTTTTGAACGCGGTTTTGAAGAAGTTGTTGTACAGCTCGACGATGACCTTTTGCCGTCCTTTGGCGTTGTCGATGCCCTTCGCCTTCATGCGTACGGTGTCGTAGAAAGCTTGCAACTCCTTCGTATCCTCCGCGAGGTTACTCTTTTGGCGGAGCTCGTCCAATAACAAATCCATGGCAATGGAAATCGCGTTATTCTTTGCGAAGGCGTAATTTTCAAACAGCGCGTCGAATACGGGCGCGGTAATCATGTGCTGCGCCAGCATTTCGATGGCGCGTTCCGGCGTTATGCCGGAATCGATGCTGGAACGCATTTCAATTAAGAATTCGCTAAACGTTTCCTTCATACCCTCCGCTTGCACGGCTTCGGTGATGTGTGCGATTTGCCGTTCGGCTATGTCGGCGACGGATTTCGCCCATTCTTCCCAATAAGGCTTGGAACCTACTTTTTTAACAATGCGGGCGTAGATGATGCTTTGCAATTGGCGGAAATTTTCGAGGGACATTTGCACATACATGGATGCGGGGTTGGGTATATCGATTGTGGAACTATTTTCGCTAGAGGTTTTATTATTAAATAAACCACAAATCAAAAGACTTTCTTCGCAGTTTTTGTTTAATTCGATTTTATTGATTTTAGATTCGAAGCGTTCATCGTGGGTGCGTAGGCCATTTAATACGTCCCAAATTACGCCATAGCGGGAATGGTTGTCCAGCACATCATCAGGGGTTTCGTAAGATGGAACGACTACAGGTATTATAATATAACCGTATTTTTTCCCATCTGACTTACGCATTACACGCCCCACAGATTGTACGATATCAATTTTAGAAGTACGTGAAGAAAAGAATATAATTGCATCCAATGCGGGTACGTCCACCCCTTCGCTTAAACAACGTACGTTGCTTAGAATTTTACACGGTGTTTCTAATTGGACAACGGTGGAATCGGATTCATTTTTTAACCAATTTATTTTCGCTTCACGCATTGGAGCATTCATGCTACCGTCTATATGTTGTGCTTCGACACCCACGATTTTGTTCCTTTGTTCTGCGGGTAACGCGTTAATATACCCAATAGTTTTTTCATTAAAAAGGTTAACCAATGCATTTGATGCTAATATATTTCGGCAAAATGCTACAGCACGCTTCATAGGTTTGGGGTCAATATCCGTTATATTTTCGCTACCTTCTCCCCATACTTGTTTTGAAAGAGCATTTATACAACCGACTATCTTTCCACCATCGTCCGCTTCTAATATAGGTTTTTTTCCTTTTGGTGTTTTTGCATTTATATTTGCGATAGATTCCAACAAAGATACCGGTATATCCTCATCCTTCACAGTCAGCACCAATACTTTGTAATCTGCCAGGAGTTCTTTTTGTACTGCATCACCAAAATTAATTTTATAAATTTCATTACCATAAATTGATTCGTCATCCATAGAACAAAGCACGGCAGAATGCTTTTTAACCTCATCTTTACTATTATTATCATAAAATTTTGGGGTGGCGGTCATGTAGAGCCGTTTTTTCGCTTTTATATAGTCATTGTCGTGGACGCGGACGAAAGCGGACTCATCCTCCCCCGATAGGGTGACGCCCGTGGTGCGGTGGGCTTCGTCGCATACGATTAAGCCAAACGGGGGTAAGCCCAAAACCTGCGCGTCCTTAATGGCTTCGATGGAATGATAGGTTGAAAAGATTATTGTGGGGTTTTCATGATTAAAGCCGTTGTATAGTTTAATAATACGCTCGGGGTCGGTGGTGGCGGGCGCGGCCAGGTCAACCACGCTTGATCCGTCAATATCGTGGTTATTTTTGTTTCGTGTTTGCGTAATCTTAGGGTCGGAACATACGCATACGGCGTTTATGGGTTTGTGGCAATGGGTTGTCCATTCGCCCAGCACCTGCCCCACTAATGCGATTGACGGAACCAAAACGAGCGCGAAATTATCCGCTTCGCGCTCCATGATTTTAAGTGCCGTGAAGGTCTTACCCGTACCGCAAGCCATGATCAGCTTGCCCCGGTCGGTGGTTTTGAAATATTCCGTTGCTTTGTTTACGGCTTCCGACTGGTGGGGAAGCAGGGTATGGCGCTTTGTCCGCGCTTGTTCGCCGTGTACGCCGTTTTCGAGCTTTTCCCAATCGACGGGGGATTTTAACAAATCGCCTGTATGTATGCGGATTACGGGAATGGCTTGGTTTAATACCGCGTTGTCCGCGTTGCCGTTCCAATTTATGTTTGTGGATATCCATACCCGCAGGGAAAAGCCGGTTTTATTGCCTTCCTGATTTGTAAACAGTCTGCTTGAAGTGGACAGGAACGTGTCAACCTCGGGTTTGGTCGTGTAATGGCTTTCATCGCGGAGTTTGCATTGCACCGCCCAAAATTCGCCGTTGCGGGTTTGGGCTACGATATCAATGCCCGTGTCCGTACCGCCCAATTCCCCGCGGGCGAAGAAATCCTCCCATAACCAGCAATGCTTTAGCTGATGGGCGTACTTGGGGTCGGTTAACAGGAAGGCCCGCATCAACCGCTCGAAGCGCGTCCCTTTGTCACGTTTGGAAAAGGAGATTTCGCAGTATTTATTGATAACGTCGTTAAACGTCATACCCCACCCCTGATGATTGTATGCTTCTTCATGCTTTAGTATTGATTATATACAAAAAAACGCCTTGCGCAATCAAACAATTGCACAAGGCGTATGGTCCTTATGGGGGGATATTTTTATTTCTGTCACGTCGTAACCGGTTAACGTAAGCGTTGCCTCATGAGGGTTTGGTTGCCGTTCCTTGGGGAAGGTGTGCACATGGGTTACGTATCCTGCTGAGCTCTTGGCGGGATACGCCGCCCCCTTCCTTGGGACTTGGCGGTGGTGCGGGTGTTGCGGTGGTGCGGGTGGTACGGTGTTACAGGGTACAGCGCACGTTTGAGAAATAGCCGGCGCGGCGCGGTGCGCCCTTTATCGGCACCCGAAGGTCCCTTGGGGGAAGGCAAAACCCGTCCTTGGCTCGTAGCTGCCTCGGTCGTTTGCTGTGGCACAAGTATAGCACGGAAGTTTTTTATTTTTATCGGACAAAGTCTTAGAATTTGTCCGGCGCAAAATATTTTGATATAATCCATAATCGTTAATAAACTTATATAATCATGCAAAGGCGGAAGTTATTTTTGAATCATTTGATTATCGCGGGAGTAGGATTCATTTTATTTTTAGCCGTCGGGTTTACTTATGTGGGGACGCGACTGTTCTCATGGCTGCGCTTTTTGTTCCCGCGGATGAATAAAATTGCGTACATAATCGTTTATGTTATCTATATTTTTATACCGACTATCGGCATGTTTGTCCCCGCTTGGCTTTGGTTCGTGCGTTGGCTGGGGATGTGTTTGCTCGCTTTCTTTGTGTACCATTTCGCGTTCCAAGTTATTTTGGATTCGATTATCTTTTTCCGAAGGTTGATAAATAAGCTCTTGTCGGAGGCGTTTCGTTTTCGGTTGGGCGGAGCCGCTTTATTACTGGCGCTTGCGGTGAGCGTCGGCGGTTTTATCCATGCGCGCAATATTAGCCATGTACATTACGACATATGGGTTGACGGTGAAGGGCTGTCCGCGCCCGTTACTATCGTGATGCTAAGCGATTTGCATTTCGGCGGGTTTAACTCCGAGCGCCGCTTGACGTATTGGGTGGAGCGCATCAACGCGCTGGAGCCCGATATCGTATGCATACCGGGGGATATTTTCGACGGCGGTTTTAGGCATATACGCGACCCCGACTTGATTGCGGAACGGCTGCGGGGTATCGAGGCGACGTACGGCGTCTTTGCCGCGCTGGGTAACCACGACGCGGGCAACGATTTTTATTTGAAAATGGACGTGCTGGAGCGCGGCGGCGTACGCGTACTGCGGGAGGAATATGTATACATCGCTGACCGTATCGTTTTGGTGGGGCGTGACGATGTTATGCCGATGGGTCACGCGGGGGACGTCGCGCGGGGTAATATAACCGATATTATCGCCGGTATCGGGGAGGATAAGGTCATCATCGTTATGGACCATAACCCCGCCGGTATCGCGGAGCATGACGGATATGTGGATTTGCTTCTTTGCGGGCATACGCACCGCGGGCAGTTGTTTCCCATCAATTTCGTTACGCGCGCGATGTTTATACAACATTATGGTTACCACCGAACCGCGCAAAGCCGTACGCAGGTTGTCGTTTCCTCCGGTATCAACACATGGGGGCCGCCCATACGCGTCGGCACGAGCAATGAAATCGTAAGCATAACGCTGCGGTAAACGTAATTTCTTGACAACATAAGGTTGTAAATATATATTCCAATCCATATCATTTTCATTTCATTCTAAGGGGTTTTCACCATGCATCCATCCGAAAAGACAATGGAAAAAATCGTCGCGCTCGCCAAGGGCCGCGGCTTCGTGTTCCCCGGCTCGGAGATTTACGGCGGATTCGCCAATACGTGGGACTACGGGCCGCTGGGCGTTGAGTTGAAAAATAACGTTAAACGTTGCTGGTGGAAGAAGTTCGTGCAGGAAAGCCCGTACAACGTGGGCTTGGATGCCGCTATATTAATGAACCCCGCCGTGTGGAAGGCTTCGGGCCATGTGGACGGTTTTAACGACCCGCTGATGGACTGCCGCGCCTGTAAGGAGCGTTTCCGCGCGGATAAGATCATTGAGGAATATTGCCATGAAAAGGGACTGGACGAAAACCCCGACGGCTGGCCCTCCGATAAAATGAAGGCCTTTGTGGATGAACACAAGCTCCCCTGCCCCAAGTGCGGCAAGCATGATTTTACGGATATCCGCCAATTTAACATGATGTTTAAGACCTTCGTAGGCGTAACGGAGGACAAGCAAACTACGGCGTATCTGCGGCCCGAAACGGCGCAGGGTATCTTCGTTAACTTCAAAAATGTACAGCGCACCACCCGCCGCAAGATTCCTTTCGGTATATGCCAAATCGGCCACGCCTTCCGTAATGAGATTACCCCGGGCAACTTTATCTTCCGCACCCGCGAGTTTGAGCAGATGGAGCTTGAATTCTTCTGCGAACCGGGCGAGGATTTAGAATGGTTCGAATATTGGCGGAAATATTGCTGGGATTGGCTGGTGAACCTGGGCGTATCCGAGGAAAACCTGCGTATGCGCGACCACAACCCCGAGCAGCTTTCGCATTATTCCAAGGCCACGACGGATATTGAATACAAGTTCCCGTTCGGCTGGGGTGAGTTGTGGGGCATCGCCGACCGTACGGACTATGACTTGAAGCAGCACATGGAGCACAGCGGCGAGGACATGCACTATATCGATACGAACGACAACACAAAGCGTTATATCCCTTATTGCGTAGAGCCGTCGATCAGCGTTTCACGCCCGACGCTGGTGCTTTTGTGCGAAGCCTACGACGAGGAAGAACTGGGCACGCCCGAAAAGCCCGACACGCGCGTGGTGCTTCGCTTCCACCCGGCCATCGCGCCGGTAAAGGCCGCCGTGCTTCCCCTTTCAAAGAAGTTGGGCGACGCGTGCCTGCCCATATGGCAGAAGCTTTCCAAACACTTTAACTGCGAGTTCGACGATACGGGCTCCATCGGCAAACGCTACAGGCGGCAGGATGAAATCGGCACGCCGTACTGCGTCACTTATGACTTCGAATCCGAAACCGACAGCGCAGTAACCATACGGGAAAGGGATAGTATGCAACAGGAGCGCGTCCCGATTGCGGAATTGGCCGCGTATCTTTCGGAAAGGCTAACCTATTAATGAGCCGTTTTACGGATTCGATTAAAAATTTGTGTACGCGTTTTTTTGCCTGGTGCGGGGAAACGGTTTCCAAAACGCGGGCAAGGACCCTCTATATTATAGCGGGTGCTTCGCTCGCTTTTTTTGCGGGGATTGTCGTAACCGTTATTTTGGTTTCGGGGCGGGGCGGAGCAGCGGATAATGACTTCGCGCAAAAATTATCCGACGCCGAAAATCGAACGCCCGGCGCCGAACTAAAAATACCTGTCCCCGCTATTTACCCCCCCTACCCCATAGAGGACGAACCCGATGACCCTTATCCCGAACCACCGATTGAGGATCCCGAACCTGAACCTGACCCCGGCCCGTTGGGCTTACTGACGGGTTTACCCATATACGAAGGCTACGCCGACCGACGGCCGATCGCCGTCGTTGTAAACAATATCTTCGCCGCGCACCCGCAAAGCGGGATTTCCTCGGCGGACGTAATTTACGAAGTGCTGACCGAAGGAAACATTACGCGGCTCATCGCGTTGTTCCAAACCGAAATACCCGATAAGATCGGCCCTGTGCGCTCTACGCGCAATTATTTCGCGGGGCTGGCGATGAACCATGACGCCATTTTCGTACACCACGGCGGTACGTGAGCGGGGTACGACCGCATCCGGGTGCTGCGGGCAGACAACTTGGACGGTATGGATTTGGAAGGCAGGGTGTTTTGGCGCGACCGCACCTTCCCTGTGTGGTCGGGTATTGCGGGGCAACGCGCGCAGGAACACAGCTCCTATACGGGTTGGGCGCGTATGGCCCCGCACATCGAAGCGCGCGGTATGCGCGATTATGTGGGTGAAGGCGAATATTTTGGCTTTAACTTCGGCCCAATACCCGAGGGGATCGAACCGCTCGGCGCGGCTGAGGCCGTCAATGTGCCGTTTTCAACGGAATACGCGCGGAGCTTCGTGTTCCAACCGGAATACGGTGTCTATTCGGTGCATAACCGCCGCGGCGCGCATATCGACGCCGAAACGGAAGGCGGGCCTTTATTCGTCACGAATATCTTAGTACAAATTACGTCTATGCGTGTGGTGGACGCGCGCGCGGGTTACCGTAACGTGGATATCGTCGGTTCGGGCGAAGGCTTCTTGGTAACGGATGGGCAATATTTCCCCGCACTTTGGGAGAAGGCGTCGCATGCCGACCCCATGCAATGGCGTTTTCCGTGCGGTGCGCCGATTACGCTTGCCCCGGGTAAGACGTGGATATGTATATTGCAAGATACGGCAAGGGCGGTTTTTGAATGAAGTGCCATATGATGCGCCGAATTATGCGGATTACGTTGATATTTATGCTTGCCTTTTTGTTCGCGTCCTGCGGACGGAATGAAGATGATAGATATGCATCAACGCCGTACGAAGTGGAACCCTTTGTTGCCGCAACCTCTGTACCATCGCCAACACTTTCACCCGCACCGACACTAACCCCCACTCCCGAACCCGTTCCAACCTTTGATCCCACACCCGAACCAACTCCCGAACCTACACCAACCCCTTCCCCTACACCGATTCCCACCCCCGAGCCGACGGCAACCCCTACCCCCGGCGCTGCCGCTTCTGCGGGTATTCGCATCCCCATCCTCATGTACCATTCATCCTCGGAGGACCCGCCGAATTCGTCTTTACCGGAACTTTATGTCCGCCCGTCGGCGTTTGAAAGTCAAATGCTTCATTTAATCGAAAATGGTTTTACCTTCGTTACTTTTGACGATTGGGATTATTTGTACCGTATCGAAAAGCCCGTTATGGTCACTTTTGATGACGGCTACCGCACCAATTACCGCGATATCTTTCCGCTGCTAAAGCAATATGATATTAAAATAACTATTTTCCTTACGTGGGAGAACATCGGCCCTTACGGCATTACGCAGGATATGATACGGGAGATGCACGACTCCGGCTTGGTCGTGTTCGAGGCGCACACAATGACCCATGTCGATTTAACGACCGTTAACGCCGCGCGCTTGCGGCACGAAATGGCGGAAACCAACCGCTTGATTGAGGAATTGACGGGCAGGGCGCCCATCGCGCTGGCCTACCCCGGCGGGCGGTTTAACGCGAACGTGATCGCCATGGCGCGGGAGCATTACCGCTTTGGCTTGCGGGCCGATTTGGGTGTGCATAATACCTCGTTAAGCGATTTCGAAATGCGCCGCATCCGCGTAAGCCGCGGCACGGGGTTGGCGTCGTTTATCAATTCGGTTTCGTAAAATGTCGGTAAAGTCACGTTTGTTACTTATCGAGGACGACGCCGTTATCGCGTCGGGATTGGTTTATGCCCTTGAAAATGAGGGCTTTTTTGTTACCCATATACGGGACGTAACTTCGTTTCAATTTGAAACCAAGCCGGAGGGTTACGACTTGGCCATCATTGACATCGGCCTCCCCGACGGTACGGGTTTTGAATTGGCGGACGCGCTTAAGGCCGCGGGGGTTTCGATGCTCTACCTTACGGCGGTGGACGAGGAAGGGTATGTCGTACGTGCCTTTGAAGGCGGCGCGGACGATTACGTAACCAAACCCTTCCGCCTGGGCGAATTGATGGCTCGGGTGAAAGCCGCTCTGCGGCGGCGCAGCGGCCGTAGCGAAACATTGACGCTGGGCGAAGTAAGCATAAATGTGGGTGAAGGCAAAGCGTACGTACGTGAAAAAATTTCGGACGCGCTGTCGGACGCGCCGCCGGAAACACCGTCGGGAAAACTACCGGAAGCCTCGGAATGGGTGCCGCTTGATTTGACCGCCCTTGAATACCGTTTGTTGCTCACCTTCGCAAACCATAAGGGGCAATTGCTGACGCGCGGGCAAATCCTTAACCTCTTGTGGGATTCCGCAGGGGTTTTTGTGGAGGACAATACGCTGACGGTTTATATAAAACGCCTGCGCGAAAAATTGAACGGTTCGGCTAACATTGAAACCGTGCGCGGCGTGGGGTATCGGGCCAATGTTCATTAGCAGGAAGGAAATCGAACGCCTCTCCGCCGACGTGCGCCGCATTATAGACGGACAAAGCGTCGATTTGCGTGATAACCTCGAAGGGCGGCTTTCGATCCTTAAGAACGATATCCACACCCTCGCGGGCAGCCTAAGCGAACAGGCAAGCAACTTGCAAAGGGAAAAGTCCGCCATGGCCGAAACCCTTGCGGATATTTCGCATCAGTTAAAGACGCCGCTTACGGCTATGATGGTAATGACGGAACTGCTGGAGGACGCGCCACCCGAAAAAGCAGCGGAATTTATTTTTAACCTAAAGCGGGGGCTTGCGCAAACGGGCTGGTTGGTTAACGCTTTATTAAAGATGGCGAAGCTGGAATCGGGGAGCGTCGTATTTTCACGCACGGAGGTTTACGCGGGGGAATTATTGGGGCTTGCCTTGCAACCCTTGCAAATATTGTTGGATATCAAAGACCAACGGGTGGAATGGGCAAGCGGGACGCCTTACGGTGAAGTCCGCTTTTTGTGCGACAAGAATTGGACGGCGGAAGCGTTAACCAATATTATCAAGAACGCCTCCGAACATTCCCCCGAAGGCAGCACTATATTAATCGGCGCGGGGTTCAACCCTTTGTGCAAATGGCTGTCCGTCACCGACGCGGGCAAGGGCATCCCCAATATCGAAATCAAGGGCTTGTTCCAACGCTTTGGTGGTACGCATAAAAAACAGGGTACGGGTATCGGTTTGCCGCTGGCGCTTGCGATCCTGCGCGGGCAAAACGGCGACATCGAAGTGAACGGGGGCAACAGCGGCACAGGCGCGGTGTTTACGATGAGGTTTTATAAATGAAGCGGGACAATAAGGACGTCAGCGAATTAAAGCATAAAATCCGTAAGCTCAAGCAATTTGAGGTTGCCGCGCGCGCGCAGCATAATATAGCAAGCGGCATCCCCTTGGCGTGGGATAAATTCTTTAAAAACCTGTACCCGTTGGAAAAATTGGCGCTTATGGGTAAAGAGGAATATACGGAAATCGTCAACGCTTTCTTCGCCCGCGTTTACTACGAAATCTATACATACAGCGGAATCATCGCCGCGACGGTATACGACCCCGCGCTCCTTTCGAAGCTCGGCCTTTCCCCCGTCGCCGACGAAGCCGCCGTTAAGAAACGCTTCCGCGAATTAGCGAAGGAGCACCACCCCGACGCGGGCGGCGATGCGGATAAGTTCATCGAACTGATAAAAGCGTATGAGGAATTAAAATAATTATTTCGCATAGTCACCGTACAGTCACATTCGCTTTTTATACTCCCCTTATCACCCGCAAACGCGGGTAAACAAAGGGGCGTTTTTATGGGAATTTTAAAGGTAAAGGGCTTGACCAAAACCTACGGCACGGCTGACGCGCGGGTTACGGCGTTGGGCGGGGTATCGTTTGCGGTGGAAAAGGGAAGTTTTACGGCGATCGTGGGCGCGTCGGGCAGCGGCAAATCGACGCTTTTGCATTTGCTGGGCGGCGTGGACAGGCCGACTTCGGGAACGGTGCAGGTTGACGGGCAAAACATTTTCGAAATGAACGAATCCAACCTCGCCATTTTCCGCAGGCGCAATATGGGGATCGTGTACCAATTCTATAACCTCGTGCCGACGCTCACCGCCGAGGAAAATATCATGCTGCCGTATTTGCTGGACGGGCGAAGGCCTGACGCCGCTATGTTGAAGGAATTGCTGGAAACCATCGGCCTTACCGACCGCGCGGGTCATTTGCCCGGCGAGCTTTCCGGCGGGCAGCAGCAGCGCGTTTCGATCGCGCGGGCGTTGATTAACAGCCCCGCGGTGATTTTAGCGGACGAACCGACGGGCAACCTCGATTCCAAATCCGGCCGAGAGGTCATCGACTTGTTAAAGCTCGCCAACAAACGCTACAGCCAAACGCTCCTGCTGATTACCCACGATGAAAAAATCGCGTTACAAGCCGACCGCATTATCACCCTTAGCGACGGACAGATTTTAAGGGATGAGAGGGTACGCGTATGAAACTGACGGCTAAGCTGGCGTACAGCCAAATCACCGCCAACCGTAAGCGCACGGTTTGGACGCTTTTGGGCATCGTATTGTCCGTGTCGATGATCACCGCCGTGTACGGCTTCGCGGCGGGCGGGCTTGACGCGATGCATAGGCTTGCGGGTGAAATGCGGCAGGAATATTACACCATGATTTATTTCATCGGCGCGGTGTTGAGCGCGATTATCTTCGCATCGTCGGTTATCGTTATGACCAACGCCTTTCGCGTAAGCGCGGGGCAGCGTATGTCCCAATTCGGGATATTAAAGAGCGTAGGCGCGACGAGTAAGCAAATTTCGCAAACGATTGTCTACGAAGGCGTTTGGCTTTCGGCCATCGGCATACCCGCGGGGGTTATGGTCGGTTTGCTGGTGCAGTACATCGGGGTACGGATCGCCAACGTTTTCCTGACGGAAATCAACGTCATGGAATCGGACCCGTTGATATTCGGTTTCATCGCCGCGTGGCAGGCGATACTCGCCGCGGTTCTGGTCGGGTTCTTTACGGTATTTATCTCCGCGTGGCTCCCCGCGCGCAAGGCGGCACGCCTTTCCGCCATCGACGCGATCCGAAAGGAAAGCGGCGCGAAGGTAAAAACCACCCGCAAAAACACGGGGCGGCTCGTGTCGAGGCTGTTCGGTTTCGAAGGCGCGCTGGCGGCGAAGTCACTCATGCGGAGCAAACGTAACTTCCGCGCCACCGTCGTATCGCTGACCATCAGCATCGTGATGTTCGTCGGTGCCAGCAGCTTCGGCACGCACCTTAACCGCATGGCGCGCTTGGTGCTGCCTACGGTGGACGCGGATGTCATCGGCGATTTCTTCAGCCAGCAGGAAGCGATTACCGTCGTTGATGAAGCGGGCGAAATCGTGGACAGTTATGTACATTATCTACCGATGGAACATGCCGTCGCCGAACAAATCACCGCACGGTTGCGGGAATTCCCGGGGGCGTCGGTCATTGGTGTGGGTTCAAATGTTTCCCGCACGCGTGTTACGGGTATGACCCTGCCGGCGGGTATGGAAACGGACGCCCTGCGCCAACGGATTGACCCGGAAAACCTACGGGAATCCTTATACCTTTCCTTCGCGTTGGTCAGCGTTGACGCGCAATTGTACGCCGAGTTGTGCCGCCGCGCGGGCGTACCCCACGGCTCGAATATCCTGATCAATTATATTCGCTGGCGTGACGAGGACCGATGGGTGGAATTCGCGCCCTTTAATTTCGACTACCAAACCATAGGGGTCATGAGCGGCGACGATATCATCCAAGTCCCCCTGCACGGTGAATTACGCGGCGACGCAATCCCGGGTGAGGTCCTGTACGCGGGCAGGTATATGTTTATCGCCGTCGTGCCGGAATTGGATGCGAAGAGCTACCATTGGTTCGCGCAAACCGACGACCCCGGGGCGTTTACGTCCTTCATGTTCGATGTTATCTACGACCATCTTACGGACACGCGGGGTATAAGCGTCGGCGTGCGTATGCCTTCCTCCGAACAGAGCCGTGACCGCGCCATCATACGGCTGGTGATGGTGTTCACCTACGGCTTCGTGGGGATGCTGACGCTTATCGGCTTGACCAACGTCATCAGCACGATCTCCACCAACATACGGTCACGCTCACGCGAGTTCGCCGTATTGCAAAGCGTGGGCATGACCCACGGCGGGCTCAACCGTATGCTCAACCTGGAAAGTATTTTGTGTTCGTTCAAGTCCCTCGTTTACGGCATCCCGTTGGGCATTGTGGCTTCGTATTTTGTATATTCGGGTGTTATACAAGCGGTAGATTTTGATTATGCCTTCCCGGTCGCGGCTATTTTGCAATGCGTGCTGGCGGTGTTTATCATTACCTGGGTGATCATGCGTTACGCGGCGGCACGGCTGCGCGGCGGCAGCTTGGTGGACAGCATCAGGGAGATGTAATCCCGGTATCAAAGGGATTGTCTTACTTGTGTAGCCCCACCCTACCGCCCTGCTTGACGGGGAACACAGTTAACGTCAAACAGAAGGTTTGTACGTCGAGGTTGATACAAATGCAAGAAGCCCCAAACGGCTGATGTTTGGGGCTTTCCTTGTTATCGGGACTTAGTTTGGGATACCTTAAAATAAAAAACAAGGGGTGTTCGCTGTATTTGCCTTTATTACCTATACGCTTGCTTTAACACGAAACCCCAATGCAATCCATTAATCTCTATATTTAAACCACAAGTAGATACCTAACCCCGGAATACATGAAGTTAAGCCCATTAAAAACAACCAGCCAAAAAGCGCAACACCGTTGTCTCCGCCGTTTCGCGTAAGTCTGTAAGCAGTTCCAAAAGAAAGAAATGATTGTACCAAAGTTGTAATATACCAAATAATAAGTAAAGGCCACATTTTAATATTCCCCCTGTCCCTAATATAGATTTTTACGCTTCGGACGCGATATATCGCGTCCCTACATTGCTTTAACTTCTGCCTAAATTAAACACAAATTGAAACCCACACAATCGGAAAAGTGATTGCTTTTTTAACTTGTGCCCTATTAGGGCACAAGTTGAGCCGGATATACCAAAAGAAAAAACGGGATGCCAACACACCGGATACCAGTGGGGCGGGGGCGGGCGGATGTTCCATAAGCAGCGCCTACGCAATCGGACGATTAACGGCGAACGGGCGCGTTACGTGGTTGGCATCGGGT
>Ga0131853_10000542_pt1 | contig 69543 bp, 65 predicted proteins | sample TergutLab28metaG_FD_92764 | JGI IMG/M metagenome (GOLD analysis project Ga0131853, IMG submission 92764) | Labiotermes labralis P1 segment gut microbial communities from Petit-Saut dam, French Guiana - Lab288 P1 (version 2) (version 2) | ecosystem: Host-associated > Arthropoda: Insects >... | reverse complement strand
TGCCGTGGAGACCTGTTCTCGTGCTGGCGCGTAATCCCCTTGCGGGTGAGGCGATCGGTACGGCTCAGGGTGAAGAACCTGCAATGCGGTGACCGAGAATCGGGATGCTGTGTGCAGAGTAGCCTGCCTTGCGTGGTGCGGTGCGGATAGGGGTTCGGCTCGGCGGGTCATGGCCATGACCCAATGGGGATTGCCCCTTGAAATACCCATTGCAAAAGAGGCTAAAGAGCCGGAAACGACTGTGGTGGAAAACACCTAGGCTGTCGAAGTCACTTAGGCTTCGGGTCGGCGGAGGATTACAGTGCGGACTCAGTGGCAATCGGGTCTCCCTGTATGGTGACACTGGGACATAGGTTTCAAAGGGAAACCGCCTGATCGGCAACGAGAGGTAGCCTATGGAGAAATTCAACCCGTACCTAAGCCGTAAGATTTACTCCGTTTGATCGCCGCTATCTTTGAATCAGACATGTAGGGGCGGCCATTGGCCGTCCGTGGTTGTGGTTTCCCTTGCATGATTGGTGATGCACAGAAAATTGAAATATGCGGACGCGCAATGCGCGCCCCTACAGACGGAGACGTTACAGATTGAAAAAAGTCAATTTCAGATGGGCAATCCGCGCGGTGCTGTGGAGCATCGTGCTCACAACTGTATTCACCCTCGCCTCAACCGCAGTGCTTGACGAGGCAGGATATATTCTGGCAGCTCTGGTACTCCTCGCCTTCATCATCATCGGTATCATATTCGACATGATCGGTGTCGCCGTCACCGCAGCAGATGAGACGCCCTTTCACTCCATGGCGGCCCGGAAAGGCCGCGGCGCGAAAGAGGCGATCCGGCTCATCAAAAACGCAGACAGGGTGTCAAACTTGTGCAGTGACGTGGTAGGCGACATCGCGGGAATCATATCCGGCACCACGATGGCGCTAATTGCCGCCAGACTCGTGTGGGATTTCCGGCTCTCCCATCTCCTCATGAACCTCCTGATCTCCGGCTTTGTCGTGGGACTCACCATCGGCGGGAAGGCAATCGGAAAAAGTGCCGCTATCCATAACAGTACAAGTGTGGTCTTGTTTGTCGCACTGATCATCTATCGCAAAAACTGGCTAATCAACAAACTACTCAGGCGCCCCCGGGCCCGCTAGGAGCTCTATTTCATGCAATTATTGGATAAAATCAAGTCCCAAGCAGATTTGCAGACACTCACAGCCCAGGATCTCGACGCGCTCTGTGAGGAAATCCGCAGATTTTTAATCGAACACGTCTCTAAAACTGGCGGACACCTAGCCTCGAATCTCGGCGTGGTGGAACTGACTGTTGCCCTCCATCACGTGTTCGACTTCTACTCAGATCGTCTGATCTTTGACGTAGGGCACCAAAGTTACGTCCACAAAATCTTAACAGGCCGCGGAGAGCGTTTCGATACCCTTCGTAAACTAGACGGGCTCTCTGGCTATCCGAATCCCAAAGAATCAGACACAGACGCCTTTATTGCAGGTCATGCCTCCAACGCCATCTCCGTCGGCCTTGGCATGGCACGGGCGCGGACACAGCTTGGGGAAAGCTATCAAGTCATAAGCCTCGTGGGAGACGGTGCCATGACAGGCGGCCTTTCTTATGAAGGTCTCTCCAACGCCGGAGCAAGCGGCGAGCCCATGGTGGTTATCCTCAACGACAACGGCATGTCCATCACCGAAAACGTAGGCGGTCTCGCCCGGCATCTCACCAGACTTCGTTTGCGCCCCAGTTACAACAGTCTCAAACGTGTCTACCGTGCCATGACAGACAGGCTCCCCGGCGGCCGGGGACTCTACCGTGTGACCCACCGCGCCAAGACACGGCTCAAGAATCTTTTGCTCAAATGCTCCTTCTTCGAAGAGCTGGGCTTCCACTACATGGGACCCGTTGATGGTCACAACACAAAAGCCCTCATTCGCACCTTCACTTGGGCGAAAAACCTAGGTGAGCCGGTCTTGGTACACGTAACCACAAAAAAAGGGAAAGGTTATCCCCCCTCCGAGCGGGAGCCGGAGGAATACCACGGTGTAGGTAAATTCTCTCCAGCAGAGGGATTAAATGGGAGTACCCCAAAAACCTTCTCCGACATCTTCGGCGAAGAATTAGTGAAGCTAGGCAAAGAAGAACCCAAACTCGCCGCCATCACCGCCGCCATGCAGGCCGGTACCGGGCTTGGGGGCTTTGCAGAAGCCTTCCCAAACCGCTTCTTCGATGTGGGCATCGCCGAGGGACACGCCGTTGCAATGGCTGGCGGCATGGCGAAACAGGGTCTTACCCCTGTCTTCGGGGTCTATGCAAGTTTCTTGCAACGCGCCTATGACATGATCCTCCACGACGTTGCGATCCAAAATCTCCACGTGGTTTTTGCTATTGACCGATCTGGAATCGTAGGGGCGGATGGCGAGACGCATCAAGGGATTTTCGACGTGGGCTACCTCTGCCAAATCCCAAACATGAAGATATACTGCCCCGCATCCTTTGCGGAACTGGGCGAAATGCTCCGCCGCGCAGTATTGGAAGACAAAGGCCCCGTCGCAGTCCGCTATCCCCGGGGCGGTGAGGGTGTCTATAGAGAATCTGCTGGACATAAACCGGCTGAAATCTTGTATAAAGGTAAAGATATTACCCTAGTCACTTATGGCACTATGATCAATGAAGTCCTCACAGCGTCTGACCTCTTGGTAGAAAGCGGCACAGAGGCAGAAGTGATCAAGCTAAACACCATCAAACCCATTGACTTTGATTTAATTGAGGCATCCGCCGCAAAAACAGGCCGCCTCTTGATTGCAGAAGAGCAAGTCCAAAGAGGATCTGTCGGCGAACAGGTTCTGGCAGAGCTTGCAGTCCGTGGAAAGACGCCTCCAAAAGCCTTGCTCCTAAACTTGGGCGATCAATTCATTCCCCACGGCAGCCCAGAGGAGCTACTCGACCGCTACGGCCTAAACGCCGCCCACATTGCGGGGCGCGCCCACGGGTTGAGGTAGGCGGATATGGCGAAGATCAGACTAGATACCCTTCTGGTAAACCGAGGTCATGCAACAAGCCGGGAAAAAGCCCGCGCCGTCATCATGTCCGGCGTGGTGTTTCTAAATAATCAGCGCATGGACAAACCTGGTACCATGGTAGCGGAAGAGGCAGAACCCGAAGTCCGGGGTGCCGTGATGCCCTACGTCAGCCGAGGCGGCTTGAAGTTAGAAAAAGCCCTCGACACCTTCTGCGTAGATGTCACAGACAAATGCTGCATCGACTGCGGCGCATCCACCGGCGGATTCACCGACTGCCTCCTCCAGCGGGGTGCACGTTTTGTCTATGCGGTAGATGTAGGCTATGGTCAGCTGGACTGGAAGCTCCGCCAAGATGAGCGGGTAAAAGTCTTTGAGCGCACTAACATCCGCCACATGATCCCTGATGACTTAGGTGAATTACCAAGTCTAGCCGTGATTGACGTATCCTTCATCTCCCTCCGCATCGTCCTCCCTGCGGTACACGCATTACTCACAGCAGAGGGTGAGGCCATCTGTCTCGTAAAGCCTCAGTTTGAGGCAGGGCGGGAGCATGTGGGTAAAAAAGGCGTAGTCCGCGACCCGGAGATCCACAAGCGCGTCTTAGAGCAATTCCTTAAAGACGCGAGAGAAGCCAAGTTCGGTGTAGAAACCCTCGATTTCTCCCCCATCACAGGCCCCGAGGGGAACATCGAATACCTCGCCCATTTACGAAAAGACACGGCACACGCAGAGAACCTAGATTGGAACGCCCTCGTTGAGAGAAGTCATGAAAACTTAAAGGGGTGACTTGACCTGATGAAACGAATCGTCCTCTGCCCAAACCCCATGCGTGATGTGGGACTGATCCACGCAAACCTCATCAAAGATCGCCTAAAAGAAGCGGGTGCAAAATCAGAAGTCTATCCCCTCCACTATGTTTCGGAAGAGCGCACGGAACCTGTCGGGGAAGAGCTAGACGCCCTCCACAGAGCCATCAAAGACGCAGATCTCCTAATCTGCCTCGGCGGAGATGGCACGATTTTGCATCTAGCCCGGATCGCCGCACCCTGTGAGATTCCGATTCTAACCATCAACCTTGGCAGAAAAGGTTTCATCGCGGAGCTAGAACCGAAGGATATGGACAAGATCATTGAAGTCGCCACGGCGGAACATTACCGCATCGAAAAGCGCATGATGCTGGATGTGAAAGTCAGAAGACAAGGGAAAATCATCTGCGAGGAATACGCCTTAAATGATGCCGTCGCCCGTGGCGCCACCCGTCTGATCGACATGGAAGTCTATGCAGACAATCAGCGCATCACAAAATTCTCCGGAGACGGCATCATCGTAAGCGCCCCAACCGGCTCCACCGCCTATTCCATGGCAGCCGGGGGACCCATCATTGAACCCACAGCGAAAAACCTCACCATCACCCCCCTCTGTGCCCATGCATTGATCGCAAAGAGTTTCGTCCTAGCCCCGGATAAGACTGTGACAGTAAAAGTCACCTTGGCTGGTGAAAAGAAAGGCTATCTCTCCGTAGATGGCGGCACCTTTAAACTGGAAGACGGCGATGAGGTTATCGTCACCCAAAGCAAGTGCATCACCCGCATTATAAAGGCCTCTGAGCGGAGCTTTTACCAGATTTTAAATGAAAAGCTAGGTGAAATCGAATGAAACGTCATCGTCAAGAAAAAATATTAGAACTCATCACCCAAACAGACATCGAAACCCAACAGGGTTTGGCAGAAGCCCTCAGTGCATCAGGCTATCCCAGCACACAGGCCACCATCTCCCGAGATATTCGCGAGCTTGGCCTCATGAAAGAACTCTCTCCCACAGGGACTTATCGATATGCGGCACAGCAGAAAAAGCCCCGCACCGAACATGCGGAACGCCTGCGCACGATCTTCCGCGAAAGCGTAATCTCCGTTGCCTTAGCACAAAACTTAATCGTCCTCCAAACCCTACCGGGACTGGCCTCCGCCGCCTGTAGCGCCATTGACAGTCTAAATGTCCCCGGACTAATCGGTACCCTAGCCGGAGACGACACCGCCTTCCTCGCCATGGAGGACAAGCTTGCAGCGGAACAGTTCAAACTTGAAATTACATCCATGCTTGCATAGAAAGGGGAGGAGCAAAGCTATGCTATCTCTCTTGCACATAGAAAACGTAGCAGTTGTCGAAAAGGCCGAGATCACATTCGGGCCCGGCTTCAATGTGCTCACAGGTGAAACCGGAGCTGGTAAAAGCATCGTGATCGACGCAATCGGCGCCGTCCTCGGCGGGCGTGTCACCAGAGCGCTGGTACGAACCGGTGCCGACCGCGCTCGGATCACAGCCGTATTTGATGGCGTCCCAGAACTCCCATGGTTTGCGGAAAACGATGTTGCTTGGGAAGAAGAACTCGTCCTCCAGCGCACCATTACCGCAGAGGGAAAAGGCAGCTACCGTGTAAACGGTTCTCCAATCTCCGCAGGCCAGCTCAAGACACTGGGAGACCAGCTCCTAAACATCCACGGTCAGCATGACGGACAACTCCTGCTAAACGAACAGCACCACCTCGGCTATCTAGACAGCTTTGGGATATTGGAAGACATCCGCCGTGACTATGAGGCCACCTATAACACGCACCGGGCGGTAGTAAAAGAATACAATGCCCTCCAAATGGACGAAAGCGAAAAAGCCCGCCGGATTGACACCCTGACTTTCCAAATCGAGGAGCTGGAAAACGCCAAAATCCGCCCCGGTGAAGAGGAGGAACTCCGTGAGCGCAGAATCCTCCTAGCAAATGCCGGAAAACTCGCAGAGTCCGTCAACGAAGCTTTCACCGCGCTCTACGGCGACAACGACACAGGCGAGGGGGCATCTAGCTTAGTAGGCCGGGCAAACGACCAAATCAGCTACGCCGCCACCCTTTCAGACACATTCAGCTCAGTAGCCGAAAGTCTGCGGGATTTGCACTACGGCCTAGAAGATACCTTAGAAATGCTCCGCGACCTGCGGGATCAATTGGAATTCTCACCCCAAGAGCAAGATGAAATCGAAGAACGTTTAGCCCTCTTGACAAGACTAGCCCGCAAATACGGCGGTGACGAGACATCTATGCTCGAATACTTAGAGAAGTGTAGGGTAGAACTGGACTCCCTAGAAGCCTCCGCAGACCGCGCAATCAAACTGGAAGGTGCCCTAGCAGAGACCAAGCAAGAGATGCTTCAAATGGGAGTCGCCCTCCGCACCGCCCGGCAAGAGGCCGCGAAGACCATGGAAGCGCGTGTCATTGCAGAACTATCCGACCTCAGCATGAAAGGCGTCCGCTTTGCAGTCGAGTTTGAGGAGCGGGAACCCGATCAAACAGGCCTCGATGATATCAGCTTTGTCATGAGCGCCAACGCCGGAGAAAAACTAGGCAAAATCAGTCGGATCGCCTCAGGAGGAGAGCTTGCCCGGATTATGCTGTCCCTGAAAAGCGTCCTCGCGGAGAATGATATAGTAAAAACCATGGTCTTCGACGAAGTAGATACCGGCGTCTCCGGCATAGCAGCCCAACGTGTGGGGGAGAAGATGAGCAAAATCGCAAGCGGCAAGCAAGTCCTTTGCGTCACCCATTTACCCCAGATCGCAGCCTTGGCAGACGGGCATTATCTCATCTCTAAATCCGTCTCAGAAGGCAGAACCTACACCCAAGTCGGCCCCTTAGATATAGAAGGCCGCAAACATGAACTCGCAAGACTGACAGGGGGAGAAAACATCACAGAACTAAGCCTCCTCTCTGCCAAGGAACAGCTGGAAGCGGCAGAACAATACAAGAAATCAAAGGAGAGATCAGTATGAGTGTATTTGCAGAACTACAAGCCCGCGGGCTTGTCGCCCAAGTGACGAATGAGAAGGAAATTCAGGAGCTCTTAGACCGTGGCGGTGCCAAGTTCTACATTGGCTTTGACGCCACAGCAGACAGCCTCCACGTAGGACACATGCTCCAACTCATCATCATGCGCCATCTGCAACAGGCAGGGAATGTCCCCGTATTCCTCCTCGGCGGCGGCACTACCATGGTGGGTGATCCCACCGGCAGAACGGATATGCGCCAAATGCTGACGATGGAGCAGATCAACTACAACTGTGAGTGCTTCAGAAAACAGGCGAGTAAAATCCTAGACTTCTCAGAAGACAAAGCCATGCTCGTAAACAATGCCGATTGGCTCCTAGACCTCGGTTATATCGAACTCCTCCGCGAAGTGGGCGCACACTTCTCCGTAAACCGGATGCTCACTGCCGAGGCCTACAAAGCCCGCTGGGAGAAAGGCCTCAGTTTCCTAGAGTTCAACTATATGATCATGCAGGCCTATGACTTCTACGTCCTCTTCAAAAAACACAACGTAGTCCTCCAATTCGGCGGCGATGACCAATGGTCAAACATCTTGGCAGGCACCGAACTCATCCGCAGAAAGACAGCCATGGATGAAGGCGGCGCCGGTGCAGACGCCTACGGTATGACATTCAAACTCCTCCTCACCTCAGAGGGGAACAAAATGGGTAAAACTCAATCCGGCGCCGTCTGGCTTGATCCAGAGAAGACTTCACCCTTCGACTTCTACCAATACTGGCGCAACATTGACGATGCAGACGTCATCAACTGCCTCCGTATGCTCACGTTCCTTCCCCTATCTGAGATTGATGAGATGGCAAACTGGGAAGGCAAAGAGCTAAACCGGGCAAAAGAGATCCTAGCCCACGAACTAACCGCCCTCGTCCACGGCGCGGAAGAAGCGGAGAAGGCTTCTGAAACCGCCAAAGCCCTCTTCACAGCAGGCGGCGCCGCGGATATGCAAACTGTAACCCTTCTGGCTTCTGATCTCACAGACGGCAGCATAGATATCCTAAATCTGCTCATCAAAACAGAACTCTGTCCCTCCAAGAGCGAAGCCAGACGCGCAGTCGAACAAGGCGGCGTGGAAGCGGCAGGCGAAAAGGTCACATCTTTTGACCACAGCTTCACAGCAGCAGAGTTATCCGGTGAAGGAATCATCTTACGCCGCGGGAAAAAGAAATTCTGCCGTGTGCAGGTAGATGGCTAGACGATTCCTGCCTCTCCGCCGCGTGGGACTTGCGGCTTTCTTCTTCGTACATGGGAGCGTCTACTGGTTAATTAGCTGGCTTGGTTATACCTTTATCCCTGTACACGAGATGCTGCAAGTCGGGCTTGCCCTTGCAGTTATTCTTGCGCTTACCATAGATGGACTTAGAAAACGCCATGATCGGACGAGATATTCAAGGATAGGCAATGCACTTCTGCCTATTATCGCACTATTCTTTGTCTTATCTTTTGCAGATCATAGCGGTGAAAGCCCCTTCTACCTCTTGCTGTTTATCACAGCCTTCCTATGCAGTATGGTTCTATTTTTTGCATGCACACAAAATCGAACAGTGAAGATTATACTCGGCGTGATACATGCCATCATTCTGATCATACCAATACTAATCTTCACACTCGCACTGCTGGGGCGACTTTTCGCTCCACTTTCTGGTCCCACTCTAATGAGGCAGTCGGAACTGTCTCCGAATGGCGTGTATCTGGCTGAAGTCATTGACCGCAGAGATGGACAATATAGTGACATAGGGGTCAACATCACACGGCAAGGCAGGGATTTGAATCTCCTCGTCGGTGAACTCCGACTGCGTCCGCAGACTATCTATGTAGCCAGATGGAGAGTCTTTGTGCAAGATTTAACGCTACATTGGGAGACGGATGGTATGCTGCACATCACCTACAGCGACAAGTACGGACAGGATATCGTACGCTTTGAACGCCAAGGGGATGCCTGGGTACGGCTAAATGACTAGATACCTCCTGCCCCTCCGCCGTGTGGGGCTCACGATGTTTCTTCTCATACACGCCATCGGCTACAGTTTCATCAATTGGATTGACTACATCTTCGTCCCTGTACATGAGGCATTACACGTCGGTCTCGTGATGATACTCATCATCGTACTCACCATAGACGGAATCCGATGCCGTAATGAGCGAACAGAGTTCTCAAGCATTGTAAATGCCATTCTACCCCTGATTGCGCTGTTCTTCGTGGTCACGATCATGATCGTCCATGGGAGTGATCTATATGGTTTGCTTGCCATGGTGACCCTAGTGTGCAGTCTAGTCTTATTTTTTGCTTGCACACAAAATCGAGTCGTAAAACTCCTACTTGGGATGACATATGTCCTCGTTTTGGTGATCTTTCCGATGTTTATACTTCTTTGGTCGTTTATGATCGTCACCTCACCGCCTGGCATTACTGAGGTAAGGCAGACAGAACTGTCTCCAAACGGAATATATCTCAGCGAAGTGATAGAATATAATGGGGCTGATGGAGTCACGAGGTGGATTGTTGTCACGCCGCAAAACAGAGACATTAACATCCTGCTAGGCGTTTTTCGCCCAGTTCCGCAAAGAATTCACACCGCACACGGGAGAGTTTCTCTGTCGATGACCTTGTACTGGGAAACAGACGAAATACTACAGATCACCCATACCACCAGAGACCATCATACCACCACTCTGCATTTTGAGCGGCAGGGAAGAAACTGGGTGCAGAGATAGCCTGTTCGCCGTTCATAAATACTTACATTTTTGTTCACAAACTGTTTTTTGCATATTCATAATCTGGACATAACTAGGGGCTATAATAAGAACATCCAACAAGGACACACATTCTCCTTCAATTGCACACACGGGGTGCCTTAAGGGCACCCCACCCCCCAAATAAACAGCCGCTCCCCAAGCGGCGTTTAGATACAAAACCCACTCCTTCCATTTCCCCCTATTTATGTTTCTATCCAGAGCAAAGAGTCCGGCACAGTAGTGCCGGACTCTTTCTGTATTGTAGATCTCGTAGGGCGTAATGTCTGTATCCCTAAGCCTCCTTTTTAAAAGGAGGTGGCAGGCGAAGCCTAAGGTCGGTTTTCCTATATGTTGGCAAGGAAGCAACATGGATTGAAAAGGGTATGAAGGACAATCCTCAGTCCGCTTCGCGGACAGCTCCTTTGAGAAAGGAGCCTAGGGTCAAAAGCGGTATTGCACTTTGTAGGGGCGACCGCCCCGGTCGCCCGTGGTTGTGGGTTCCACCGTTTTGCGGGCGATCCCATACATTTGTCACTCCCCCACAACAAAACAAGTTGCGTGAAACCGTCTTTTCAGGTAATATTATAAAAAAGACCACATCTAATAAAGGAGGCGTTTCGTATAATCAGCATATTCGAAGTAACAGGCCCCGTGATGATCGGCCCCTCCAGTTCCCACACAGCAGGCGCGGCGCGGCTTGCCCGTGTGGCGGCGGCTTTAGCCCCCGAATCATTCTCCCATGTAAGCTTCGGTCTCCATGGTTCCTTCTACGACACCTATCTAGGCCACGGCACAGACAAGGCGCTCTTGGCTGGCGTCTTGGACATCTGCGAAGACGACGAAGCGATCCGAGACGCTGAGTCATTGGCGGAAAAAACGGGCATCACATGGGACTATCATCCCGTCACACTGGAAGATGTACACGAAAACTCCGTTCAGATCACCTTCCAGCTCCAAAGCGGCGCGGAATTCTCAGTAGTCGGCTCCTCCATCGGCGGCGGACAGATTGAAATCTCCAAAGTGGGCGATTTCGAAACATCTTTCTCAGGGGCGCTCCCCACTCTCTTTGTGGAACATCTGGATCGCCGCGGCATGATCAGTGAGATTTCCCGTGTGATAAGCGAGGCCGGAGTCAACATCGGCATCCTGCGTCACAGCCGCCGCACCCGGGGCGGCGATGCAAGCACCATAGCAGAGACAGACGATCCTCTCACAGCAGAGGTGGTAGAAGCCATCGCCAAACTGCCCAATGTGTACAACGCCCGCGCGATAAACCTTTCTGTATAAGAAAACGCCGGAGGTATACCCCCCATGTATGATTCCATTGCAAAGTTACTAGGCCAAGCGAAGGAGCGGCAGATTCCCCTATGGCAAGTAGTGCTTGAGGCAGAGATGCAAGTCTCCCAGATTACAGAAGCAGAGGTCATGGCTCGCATGGCAGAGCGCTTCACAGTCATGCGCCGCTCCGCCGAAAAAGCCCTCCATGAACCTCAACCCACCTTGGGCGGCCTCATCGAAGGCCTCTCACAAAAACAGAACACCTATGCCGAGAATGGCGGAGTTGCAGGATCATTTATCAACAAGCTCATGGCACGGGCTCTCTCCGCCAGTGAGGTAAACGCCTCCATGGGAAAAATCTGCGCCGCCCCCACCGCCGGCGCCTGCGGGATCGTACCCGCCGTCCTCCTTACCGTGGGCGAAAAGTATGAGGCAGACGAACAAACCTTGCTGGAAGCTCTCTTGATCGCCTCGGGAGTTGGGGCGGTTATCATGATGCGGGCAACCGTAGCAGGTGCTGAGGGCGGCTGCCAAGCGGAGTGCGGTGTCGCAGCAGCAATGTCTGCCGCGGCGACGATCTATCTAGCCGGTGGCACCAATGACATGATCGACCACGCCGTAGCGCTCACCCTGATGAATGTACTCGGTCTCGTATGTGATCCCGTTGCGGGTCTTGTACAAGTCCCCTGCGCCCAGCGGAACGCCTCTCAAGCGGTAAACGGTGTCATCAGCGCAGATATGGCACTAGCCGGGATGCAAAGTGTAATCCCCGCCGATGAGATGATAATCGCCATGCTCCATGTAGGCCGCGCCATGCCCACAGATCTCCGCGAAACCGGAAAAGGCGGCACCGCCGCCACCCCCGCAGGCCGTGCGATCTATGAACGTCTGTTTCGGGCTGAGTAGGCAGAGAGTAAGAAAAGAGGGGGTCAAAGCCCTCTGTTTTGTCTGTGTATCCAAAAATGTGCAAAGCTATTGACAAGCCATTTTGGGGATGATACTCTTTTAGCAAGATAAGTGTCAGCAGAAAGAGGGAAAAAATGCCTTTTTGCCGTGCATGCAGTAAAAAACGAATATAGCTTCGAAAGAGCAATAGGAGTGCAAGACTCCTACGGCTCTTTCTACTTTTATGGGGCTTATATGGGAATGGAGGAGTTCAATGAAAGCTTTGGTTGGCGTCATCATGGGCAGCACATCCGACTGGGGAACAATGGAACAGGCCTGTAAGATCTTAGAGGAATTAGAGATCCCCTACGAGAAAAAGGTGGTCTCCGCCCACCGCACACCGGACTACATGATCGAATATGCAAAAACCGCCGCAGATCGGGGGCTCAAAGTCATCATCGCAGGGGCTGGGGGGGCGGCACACTTACCCGGCATGGTGGCCTCCTGTACAAATCTGCCTGTCATCGGCGTCCCTGTGCAGTCGAAGGCCTTAAGCGGGCTGGATTCTCTCTTATCCATCGTCCAAATGCCGGGCGGCGTCCCCGTTGCGACCGTGGCAATCGGAACAGCCGGAGCAACCAACGCAGGCCTTTTGGCGGCACAGATTTTAGGCGCTTTTGACCCGAACCTCTATGAAACACTACAAACCAGAAGAGAAACTATAAAAGAGTCTATCTTAGAAAGCGAAGTGTAAAGGATGACAAAGCAAATTATGCCCTACCAAACAATCGGCATCATCGGCGGCGGACAACTAGGCCGGATGATGTCCCTCGCCGCCAAATCCATGGGCTACTACACGGCGATCCTCGACCCCACACCCAATTGTCCAGCAGCCCAAGTGGCGGATATCGAGATCACAGCGGCCTATAATGACATGGAAGCCATCAAGAAGCTGGCGGAAATCAGCGATGTGATTACCTACGAGTTCGAAAACATCGACTACGATGCCCTCGCCTACCTAGAGAAACACGCCTATTTGCCCCAAGGCAGTGACGTCCTCAAGATCACCCAGCACCGCTTCAGAGAAAAAAGCGCCATCGCAGATATGGATATCCCTGTGGCAGATTTTTGCCTCATTGAGAGTGCGGAAGACTTAGAAGCAAAGGTGTATTATCCAAGTGTGCTAAAAACAACCACAGGCGGATACGATGGCAAAGGACAAGTTGTACTCCGCTCAGAAGCAGATCTAGCGCAAGGCAAAGAACTCGCGGCAAAGAGCGAGTGCATCCTAGAAAAATTCATGCCCTTCTCCATGGAGATCTCCGTCATTGTCGCCCGGAGCACCAGCGGAGAGACAGCGGTATTCCCAGTCTCAGAAAATGTTCACGTGAACAACATTCTCCACCTCTCCATCGTCCCGGCGCGGATCTCAAAAGCGGTGGAGCAAGAGGCCTTAGACTATGCCCATAAAATCGCAGAGAATCTAAACGTGATCGGCGTCCTCGCCATTGAGATGTTTGTCGTAGACGATAAAATCTACATCAACGAACTAGCTCCTCGTCCCCATAACTCTGGTCACTATACGATTGACGCCTGTCTCACCAGCCAATTCGAACAACACATCCGCGCAGTATGCGGTATTCCACTGGGAGACACGGCGCTCCATACTCCTGTCGTAATGGTCAATATTCTAGGGGATCATATGGACCAAGAAAACATGGAGAACCTATCCCCTTATCTGCCTCTCCTCGGTACAGGAAAGCTGCATCTCTACGGCAAAGCTCAAGCCGTAGACAAGAGAAAAATGGGACATGTCAATGTCCTCGGCGAACCAGACACAGTCTTAGAGCTCATCAACAAAACAAAGATATGGAGTGAAGCGTAATGTATCAAGTAAAGGTATTTGTCACACTGCGAGAGAGCATCATAGACCCGGCAGGCACCGCTGTAAAAAATTCCTTGCATCATCTCGGATTTGAAAACGTCCAAGATGTACGCTTAAGCAAAATGATCGAACTCACCGTAGAAGATGTGGGCGGCATCGAAGAGATGTGCGAAAAGCTCTTGGTCAACCCCGTCATGGAGCAATACCGCATCGAGATAGAGGAGATTGCTTGATGAAATTTGCAGTAGTTGTATTCCCCGGCACCAGCGGGGAGCGGGAACTGTATCACACAGTCAGAGACATCCTAGACTGTGAAGCAGAGTATGTGTGGCACAAGGAGACAAACCTAGACGCCTATGACGCAGTCCTTTTACCCGGCGGTCTTGCTCACGGAGATTACTTGAGATGCGGCGCCCTAGCGGCAAGAACGGATATTATCCCCGCAATCAAACAAGCGGCAGAGGCGGGGAAGCCTGTACTTGGCATCTGTAATGGCTTTCAAATTTTAACAGAAGCCGGACTTCTGCCGGGCGTACTTTTGCAGAATGAAAACCAAAAGTTCATGTGCGGCATGGCTTCTGTGATGGTTGAAAATAACGAGACCATATTTACCAAGGAATACGCCAAAGGGGAAACGCTGGAACTCCCCATCGCCCACGGACAAGGCAGATATTGGGCGGATGAGGAGACAATCCATGAATTAAAAGCGGAAAATCGCATTGTTTTCACCTACAAAGATAATCAAAACGGCAGCACAGAGCACATTGCGGGTATCATCAATGAAGCCGGTAATGTCCTAGGCATGATGCCCCATCCCGAGCGGGCAGTTGAGAAACTCCTCGGCAGTGAAGACGGGAAACGGCTGTTCCAATCAATCTTGCAAACATGGAGGACGGGACTATGATATCTCCAAAAGAAATCGAACAAAGCCGCATCTACACCCAGATGGGCATGACGGATGAGGAGTTTGAACTAGTAAAAAGCATTCTGGGACGGCTCCCCAACTACACAGAGCTAGGCCTGTTTTCTGTCATGTGGTCAGAGCACTGTTCCTACAAAAACTCAAAAGTCCTTCTCCGGAAATTCCCCACAAAGGGCGATATCGTCCTCCAAGGCCCCGGAGAAGGTGCCGGAGTGATCGATATCGGTGATGGTCTGGCAGCCGTGTTCAAACTGGAATCCCATAACCACCCCTCCGCCGTAGAGCCCTATGAAGGTGCCGCAACAGGCGTCGGCGGCTTGATCCGAGACGTATTCTCCATGGGTGCCCGCCCAGTGGCAGTCTTAAGCTCCCTCCGTTTCGGCGAACTCACCGGAGAGCGCACCAAATATCTCTTCAAGCGCGCCGTAGAGGGTGCGGGCGCCTACGCAAACAGCATCGGTGTCCCCATCGTAGGCGGCGAGGTTCAGTTTGACGCCTGTTATGAGTCCAATCCCCTCGTCAACGTCATGTGCGTCGGCCTCCTTCGCCACGAAGACATGCAGAAAGGCGTTGCAAAAGGAGAGGGAAACGCCGTCATGTACGCCGGAGCCCCAACAGGCAGAGATGGCATCCACGGGGCGACATTTGCAAGCGTAGAGCTCTCAGAAGAATCAGAGGAAAAAAGCTCCAGCGTACAAGCGGGGGATCCCTTCCTAGAAAAGCTCCTTATGGAAGCCTGTCTGGAACTGATGCAGAGCCCTGCCCTGGTCGGTATCCAAGACATGGGTGCGGCAGGTCTGATTTCTTCCTCTTCCGAGATGGCCTCAAAAGGTGGCATGGGGATTGAGATGAACTTAGACTTGGTACCCCAAAGAGAAGCAAACATGAGCCCCTATGAGATGATGCTCAGCGAATCTCAAGAGAGAATGCTCCTCATCGTAGACAAAGACCGCCAGCAGGAAGTGGTTGACCTCTTCGCAAAATACGGCCTAGAGGCTGTGACTGTGGGCAAGGTGACCAAAGACAAATATATCCGTCTCTACCATAAAGGCGAACTCTGCGCCGAAGTTCCGGCAGACGCATTAGCAGAGGACGCGCCGGAATATCACAAACCTTCTAAGGAAGCAGCATACTACAAAGAACTGCAAAACCGCGATGCAAGCCTGAAACCCATCGCAGACTATGACAAAACCTTGCTAGAGCTTCTGTCTCAGCCCACAATTGCAAGCAAGCGCTTCATATATGAACAGTGCGACTACATGGCGCAGGCAAACACCGTCGTCCCCCCCGGCGCAGACGGCGGCGTGATTCGTGTTCGGGGTACCAACAAAGCCCTCTCAATGTCGGTAGACTGTAATGCCCGCTATGTGTATCTGGATCCTTATGTCGGCGGAAAAATCGCCGTGGCAGAGGCGGCGCGGAACGTGACCGCCACAGGTGCCAAACCCCTTGCGGTAACAGACAACCTCAACTTCGGCTCACCGGAAAACCCGGAGATCTTCTGGCAGATGGAACAGTCCGTCACAGGGATCAGCGAAGCCTGTACGGCACTAAACACCCCCGTCATCGGCGGAAACGTCTCCCTCTACAACGAGCGAAGCGGCTCTGCCATCTACCCAACGCCCACCATCGGTATCGTGGGACTCATCGAAGACGTGGCGCACATCACCACATCAGCGTTCAAGACTGTGGGCGACGCCATCTATCTCATCGGCGAAACTCTGCCGGAATTTGGCGGAAGTGAGCTGCAAAAGCTACAAAACAGCGGCGAGATCTTCGGTAAACCACCGGCGCTTGATCTGGAGACAGAAAAACGCAATCAAGACAGCCTGCGCGAAGCCATCCAAAAAGGCCTCATACGTTCCGCCCACGATATCTCAGAGGGCGGCCTCGCCGTCTGCTTGGCAGAGTGTCTCATGCAAGCCAAAGGTTTGGGTGCCAAGATCGACATGACAGCAGACGACCCGGCGGCGCTCCTATTTTCTGAGAGCCAGTCCCGCTTTGTTGTCAGTGTTCCAGCCGAACATCAAGAAGCCTTTGCAGAACTCACCGGTGCAAAGCGGATCGGTTTTGTAACAGACAGCGATCAACTAGACATGCGGGTAAACGATATAGCGGTGCTTCATATCCCGGTAGATCACATGAGAACCCATTGGGAAGGAGCAATCGAGTGCTTGCTGAAATAAGAGGACTGAACGAAGAGTGCGGCATCTTCGGCATATGGGGACACAAAGATGCCCCCCAAGTGACCTATTACGGCCTCCACAGTCTGCAACACCGCGGGCAAGAGGGTGCAGGGATGGTAGTCAAAAGCGAAAGCGGTCTGATCCGGCACAAAGGGGCGGGTCTCTTGTCTGAAGTGTTCTCAAAGGACACCTTGGAGAAACTCACCGGCACCGCCGCCATCGGTCATGTGCGCTATGCCGCCCTCGACAGAGGTGATATTGCCGAGATCCAGCCCCTTTTGTTCCACTTTCAAACAAGCAGTTTAGCGGTTTGTCATAACGGCAGCTTAGTAAACGCGCGCAGTCTGCGGCGGGAACTAGAAGAGCAGGGCAGCATCTTCCAAACAAATTCAGATTCTGAAATATTGGCGCACTTAATCAAACGAACCCCACGAGCCAATCTGGTAGAGAGTTTAGCGGCCTCTCTGGCACGAGTCAAGGGTGGGTTTGCCTATCTGCTCTTGACCAACAAAAAGATGATGGCAGCGAGAGATCCCAACGGGATCCGTCCCCTATCCATCGGGAAATTGGGCAAGGCCTATGTCATCGCCTCAGAGACCTGCGCCTTTGATGTAATCGGCGCCGAGTTTGTCCGGGATGTAGAACCCGGTGAACTTGTGGTGATTGACGAAAACGGGCTCCGCTCTCTCCATTATACAAAAGCGGGCGAGATGGCCATTTGCAGTATGGAATTCATCTACTTCGCCCGTCCGGACTCCAACATCGGCGGGATGAATGTACACACAGCCCGAAAGAACATGGGGAAAAAAATGGCGAAGGAAGCCCCGGTAGAGGCCGACGTAGTCGTGCCGGTACCGGATTCCGGCATATCCGCCGCCATCGGTTACGCGGAAGCTTCGTCCATCCCCTACGAGATCGGACTCATTAAAAACAGATATGTAGCCCGAACCTTCATCCAGCCTTCTCAAGAACTGAGGGAACAAGGAGTAAAAATGAAGCTCTCAGCCGTCCGGGGCGTCGTCGAGGGAAAACGGGTTGTCCTCATTGACGACTCCATCGTAAGGGGTACCACCAGTAAACGCCTTGTTACGCTACTGAAGGACGCGGGTGCGAAAGAAGTCCACATGAGAATTGCCTGCCCGCCCCTAAAATATCCCTGCTTCTACGGAATCGACTTCAAAGAACCCAGCGAGCTTATTGCTTACAAGAAGTCCGTAGAAGAAATCCGCCAGATCCTCGGCGTAGATTCCCTCTCCTTCCTAAGTGAAGAGGGGCTGATTAATGCCGTAAACCTACCCTTCCCCGGCAAGTATAGAGGGCTGTGTATGGCCTATTTCAACGGAGACTACCCAACGCCTCTGTATGATTTTGCTTAGAGAGAGGAAACAAAGACATGTCAGATCAATATAAAAGCGCCGGAGTGGATCTGCACGCAGGCTACGAAGCGGTATCCCGCATGAAGAGCCACATAGCCAGAACCAAAATCCCCGGTGCCATCGGAGAATTAGGCGGCTTTGGAGGACTATTTGACCTCTCAAGCCAAGGTTTGAAAGAGCCGGTCTTGGTAAGCGGCACAGACGGTGTCGGCACAAAGCTTATGCTCGCCTTCCAGATGGACAAGCACGACACCATCGGCATAGACGCAGTTGCCATGTGCGCAAATGATATCATAACAGTGGGTGCAAAACCCTTGTTCTTCCTAGACTATATCGCTTGCGGCAAACTCAGTCCTCCTCAGATTGAAGCCATCGTCTCCGGCGTGAGTGAAGGCTGTGTCCAAGCGAGCTGCGCCCTAATCGGCGGCGAAACCGCAGAAATGCCCGGCATGTACCAAGCAAACGAATACGACATCGCAGGTTTTTGTGTGGGCGCGGTGGAAAAAGCGGAGATGATAAAAGGCGCTGACATCACCCCCGGTGATGTGCTGATCGGTCTGCCATCCTCTGGTGTACACAGCAATGGATTTTCTCTCGTGCGAAAGCTCATTGCAGATTGCGGCCTATCTCTCCATGAGACTTACACAGGCTTTGACGAATCTCTGGGCGAAACACTGCTTACCCCGACCCGGATCTATGTAAAGCAGATTTTAGACTTGCTCAAAATCTGCCGTCCAAAGGGGATGGCACACATCACAGGCGGCGGATTCTTCGAAAACATCCCCCGCGTCCTGCCAGAAAGCCTAGGTGTCTCCATCCGGCGCGGCACATGGGAAATCCCACGGATTTTCTCTTTCTTACAAGAGCAAGGCGGATTAGCGGAAGAAGAGATGTACAACGTGTTCAACATGGGAATCGGTATGGTACTCGTCCTAGCAAAAGAGGAAGCCGATGCGGCACTTGCACACCTACAGACACAAGGGGAACAAGCTGCCATCATTGGCGAGGTAACAAGCAGCGAGGGTGTGACCTTCCAATGAAAAACATAGCAGTTTTCGCCTCAGGAAACGGCTCCAACTTTGAGGCCATTGTAAACGCAATCAAAGCCGGAGCGCTGGATGCCCAAGTCTCCCTCTTGGTATGCGACAAACCGGGCGCTTACGTCATCTCCCGGGCAGAACAGCATGGGATAGAAGTATTCGCCTTTTCGCCGAAGTCCTATCCAAGCAAAGAGGCCTATGAGATAGAACTCCAAACTCTACTTAGAGAACGGGAAATCGAGTTCATCGTACTGGCTGGCTACATGCGCCTCATTGGACACACACTGCTAGAGGCCTATCCAAACCGGATCATCAACATTCACCCATCCTTGCTCCCGCAGTTTCCGGGAAAAGGTGCCATCGAACAAGCCTATGTAAGCGGTGCATTGGAAACCGGAGTTACCGTCCATTATGTAGACGCCGGAATGGACACAGGCCCCATCATCGCACAGCGTACGGTGGAGATCAAGGAAACAGATACGCTGGAAGCCTTAGCCGAGCGCATCCATCAGGTGGAACATGTGCTCTATATCCAAACACTAAAGGAAGTATTCAGAGACTAGAGAAGGTGCAGAAGATGAAAAAACGCGCGTTAATCAGTGTATCGGACAAACGAGGCCTCGTGGAGTTTGCCAAAGGCCTCATGGAGAAAAATTTTGAAATAATCTCCACCGGAGGTACCTATGACTTGCTAAAACAAAACGGCGTGGCGGTCAAAAATATCTCTGAGGTGACAAATTTCCCGGAAATACTGGACGGGCGCGTCAAAACCCTGCATCCCGCCGTCCATGGAGGCCTTCTTGCCAGGCGTGCTGATCCTGTGCATATGCAAACCCTGTCTGCGTTTAATATCACACCCATCGACTTGGTGGCAGTCAATCTATATCCCTTTCAAGCGGTCATCCAAAAACCGGACGCAAGCTTTGACGAGGCCATAGAAAACATCGACATCGGCGGTCCCACGATGGTGCGGGCGGCTGCAAAGAACTATACCTCTGTGGCGGTGGTCGTAGACCCGAAGGACTATGATCGGATACTCAGCGAACTAGAACATGGCATGGTGAGCGAAGACACCAGACGCACACTCGCGGCAAAAGCCTTCCGCCATACTGCGGCCTATGACGCCTTGATTGCTTCCTATCTCACCGAGGAAGAGTTCCCCGAAAAGCTAACACTGACCTACGAGCGAAAACAAGAGTTGCGCTATGGAGAAAACCCCCACCAAAGCGCGGCGCTTTATAATGAGCTATCAGCCAAGCATACCCTGATGGCAGCGGAACAGCTCCATGGAAAAGAATTATCCTACAACAACATTGGAGACGCAGATGTAGCCCTCATGCTGGTAAAAGAGTTCACTGAACCCGCGGCAGTGGCAATCAAACACATGAACCCCTGCGGCGTAGGCATGGGAGAGACCATCTTAGAAGCCTACGAAGAGGTTCATGCGGCAGACCCCGTGTCCATCTTCGGCGGAATCGTCGCCCTCAACCGAGAGGTGGACGAGGCCTGTGCGAAAAAACTGGGGGAGACATTCCTAGAGATCATCCTAGCGCCCGGTTTCACCGAAGAGGCTCTTGCGATCTTAACACAGAAGAAGAATCTGCGCCTGCTCAAGGTGGATACAGCGCAAAAGACCACAGGCAGACAAGTGACCTCCGTAAGCGGCGGCCTGCTGATCCAAGGGCAAGACGACTACGGTTTCGGCCAAGCTAGTGTAACAATCCCGACCCGCAGAAAACCAACAGAAGCGGAGTTAGAGACAGCAAAGTTCGCTTGGATTGTAGCAAAATATGTAAAATCAAATGCCATCGTCATTGCGAAAGGCAAACGAACCATCGGCATCGGCCCCGGACAGACAAACCGGGTAGGTGCGGCGAAAATCGCCATCGCCCAAGCGGGAGAGTTGGCACAGGGTGCCGTCATGGCATCAGACGCATTTTTCCCCATGGCTGATACAGTGGAAGAGGCCGCAAAAGCAGGCATCCGTGTCATCATTCAGCCGGGAGGCAGCATGAGAGATGAGGAGTCCATCAAAGCTTGCGATGCCCACGATATCGCCATGATTTTCACAGGCATCCGTCATTTTAGGCACTAAGGAAAAGGAGAGTTCACCTATGAACAAGGTTTTGATCATCGGCAGCGGCGGACGGGAACACGCCCTGGCTTGGAAATTTGCCCAGTCTCCCCACGTGGAAACAGTTTATGTAGCACCGGGGCGCGCCGGGATGCAAGCTGTGGCAACACCAGTAGACATTGCCGTAACAGACTATGACGCCTTGCTTGCCTTTGCGAAAAAAGAAAATATCTCCCTCACTTTCGTGGGGCCAGAGGTGCCTCTGGTTGAGGGTATTGTAGACCGTTTCGAGGAGACGGGTTTGCGCATCTTCGGGCCAAGGGCCAATGCCGCCATCATAGAGGGCAGCAAATCCTTCGCCAAAGATTTGATGAAAAAATACAAAATCCCCACAGCGGCTTATGAAGTGTTCACCAATTACGCCGAAGCCTGCCAGTATCTGGAAGAGCTGACACCGCCCTACGTACTCAAGGCCGACGGACTAGCCGAGGGGAAAGGCGTCATCATCGCCGCTACAAAAGAAGAAGCCCATGAAGCGCTTAGAGACATGCTACAGGCAAACAGATTCGGCAGCGCCGGAGCCACTGTTGTGATAGAGGAATTCCTAGAGGGCGAAGAATTTTCCTTCATGGCCTTCGTCAAAGGAGAAGCCATATACCCCATGGTAATCGCTCAAGATCACAAGCGCGCCTATGACGGCGACCAAGGCCCCAACACAGGCGGTATGGGCGCCTACGCTCCAGCGCCCCAAATCCCGGCGGATATGATAGAAGAAGCCTATCAAACGATCCTACGCAAAACAGCCGCCGCAATGGTAGCGGAAGGCCGTCCTTTCACAGGCATCCTCTACGCCGGACTCATTGCGACAAAAGATGGTGCCAAGGTGATCGAATTCAACGCCCGTTTCGGTGACCCTGAAACAGAAGTGGTGCTCCCTCTCTTAGAAAGCGACCTCTACGAGGCGATCACAGCCATCTTAGCGGACGAGAAGCCAAACCTAAAATGGAGCACAGACGCCATGCTCGGTGTGGTACTCGCCGCAAAAGGCTATCCGGGATCCTACCAAAAGGGTGCCCTGATCAAGGGGCTTGATACCCTCAAACCTGACACCTTCGTCTTCCATTGTGGCACAGATCAAACAGAGGAAGGCATCGTCACAGCCGGAGGCAGAGTGCTACTCTGCGCGAGAAAAGCGCCGACTCTGCAAGAGGCGAAAGACGAGCTCTACAAGGAACTCGAACATATACAATGCGACAATCTCTTCTATCGGAAAGACATAGGGGGCAGAGCATGTCAAAGCTAATCTACCAAGGCAAGACGAAAGACGTCTATGAGAACACAGACGGCACATACACCCTAAAGCTAAAAGATGACGCCACAGGAAAAGACGGCATATTTGACCCAGGTGAAAACGCTGTAGGTCTCAGCATTGAGGGCTTAGGCCGCGCCTCTTTGGCGCTCACAAAGTACTACTTCGAAAAGCTCAAAGCCGCGGGAATCCCGACTCACTATATAGACAGTAATCTTGCGGAAGTGACCATGCAAGTGACCCCGGCACAGGTATTCGGACAGGGTGTAGAATTCATTTGCAGACGCCGCGCAGATGGCGGCTTCGTACGGAGATACGGCGCATATATAACAAAAGGCGAAGCGCTGGACTACTTCGTAGAAGCCACCCTAAAAGACGATGACCGGGCAGATCCACCCATCACAAAAGACGCCCTCTGCATACTAGGCATCATGCGTGCCGAGGAGTATGAAACCTGTAAAGCACTGACGGAGCAAATTACAAAGCGCATCGCGGCAGATTTGCAGGGTCACGGCTTAGAACTCTACGATATCAAGTTTGAGTTTGGCAAGAACGAAGAAGGTAGCGTCATGCTCATCGACGAAATATCAGGCGGCTCCATGCGCGTATACAAAGACGGAGAGCCCCTGCCGCCCATGGAGATCGGACGGTATGTTCTTGGTGAGCTGTAAAGGGAGACAGCGGATGAAAAAGAGAGTTTTTAGTTTTTTCCTTATGATTTGCTTGGTATGCAGCACATTAACCACCACTGCTTTTGCCACGGACGCAGGAGAAACAAATGTCTTTTCGCTTCCCTTCACCGATGTCAGTACAAATGCTTGGTACTATCCTTATGTGCAAACTGTGTATGAAAGTGATATGATGCAAGGTACCTCTGTGTCTGCATTTTCTCCTCGTGGAAGCTTTAGCCGCGCACAGATTGTAGCCACGCTGTTCCGGATGCACACAGGCCGTCATGCGGATGAAAGCGACAGTCGGACGAATCGTTTCCAAGACGTAAATAGCGCCGCTTGGTATGCACCTTATGTTGTTTGGGCGGATCGAAACGGCGTTTCTCATGGTGTTGATGCGTTCCGCTTTGGCTCGAATGACAGCGTAAGTCGGCAAGAGATTGCCACCATCTTTCACCGCTATGTCCGCAACCTGACGATGTACAGCAGCAGTTCGCCTGACACGGAACAGTGGCGTGTATTCACTGACCACGAGGAAATTACGAATAGGGAAGGATTTAGCGCCCTTCGCTGGGCGAATAACAATGGTATAATCAATGGCACTTCTGCGACAAAGCTTTTGCCGCAGGGCACAGCCACACGTGCAGAAGTTGCTGCGATGTTTGTGCGATTACTGGATTTTATGGATCAAGCAGAGCTTAGACCACCCATGCCGGATGAAATCAATATCCAGCCACTCTTGTGGGCGAACTTCAACGACTTCAGGCATCTGCTTGGAAGCGTGGAAGAGGCACACCATGATCGAGACTATTTTCCAGGCCTCTGGGATTTTGAATATTGGTTATATATTTTTGACACAGGGATCGTGCTTGAAGCGATCGATGGCATCGTAAATTGGGTTTTAGTCTTGTATGGAGGGGAAGAATCAAGGGAGCGTGTCCATTTTGATGGAATCAACGGCAATTCTTCCCGTGCCGACATCCGAAACGCCCTTGGTGTGCCTGATGTAAACCGTGAGTATGAACCGGAACTTGCACTATTAGCGAGCTATGGCTATTTCCTGCCAAATGCAATCCTTTCATTCCATTTTGACAGCAACAACAGGCTCATGTCTATTTATTACCAACAGTGGGGAAGCGTGGGCGGTGTCGGCTAAAAAGAAAACGCAATTTATATTGTGAACATGACATACTGTTGTCGTGTTTCATGTGATATAGTCAAAGAAAAAGGAGAGTGAGACATATGTTTTTAACAACAATACACTTCCCAGGCAATTGTGATGAGGCGATCTCTTTTTACAAAGAAGTACTGGGAGCAGAAGTGAAAGATATCGCATACTTTAAAGATGCGCCAAAGGACGCAGACATAGAGTCATTATCACTCCCGCCTAATTTTGTAATGCACTCTGTGGTTTCGATTCACGGTTCCCCAATATCTATGACAGATGGAGTTGAAACAAAGCCCACAGGAGATAACTTCACGTTCTTTATTACCGCAGATACAGTGGATGAGGTCACGGCACTATATAACAAATTATTAGAAGGCGGCAAAGCGGTTGAACCATTGGCGCCTGTATTTTGGGCATCCATGTATGGGGTCGTGGAAGATCAGTTTGGTATAAATTGGCAAGTTATGACATCGGATGGGTTTTAAAGATCATAGCGAATAAGTATAGCGCGGTACACGTGATAAGGCAGCTTGAAAATGTCAAGCTGCTTTTTATTTTTTGCTGTTGACATTTATTACGGCTTCCGATATAATACGATTGCCGATATATCGGATAACGTAAGTGTGGAGGGGAAACTACCATGCCTGAAAGTTCAGAACGCGGCGCATTAACAGAGGCAGTTTTTTATATCTTGCTATCGGTCTACAAACCGCTCCACGGATATGGGATTATGCAAAACATAGCTGCACTCAGTAAAGGTCGGGTCGCACTTGGTGCGGGAACATTGTATGGGGCAATCAACACGCTGCTGGAAAGAGGCTGGATTGTAAACGTGACAGACGCCGGAGACACGCGAAAAAAGGAATATATCATTACAGATGTTGGGAAGCGTGCGGTTTGTAAGGAAATAGAACGGTTGGAAGAATTATTTGAGAACGGGAAAAACATTGTGGGAGGTGCATGATATGAAAGTTGTGAAAAAGCACTTTATAGATTGTGTAAAAGAAGAAACTTGGTTGAATGAGATGTCAGCCAAAGGCTTTGCACTGATCGGATGCACAGGGCACAAATACGTGTTTACTGAAAGCCAGCCGGGAGAGTATATATACAGAATTGAGCTTCTGAACCGTGATCCAAATCATCCCGCTAGTCTGGAATATTTGCAATTTATCAAAGGAACTGATATAGAACACATCGCTTCCGACCTCAACTGGATTTATCTGAGAAAGAAAAGTGTCGATGGAGCGTTTGAGATATACAGTGATATAGATTCGAGAATCAAGCACTATCAGAAAGCAAATCGGGTACCTGCTATTGTTGGATTTGGACTTGCTCTGCTCAGTTTATTATGTGTATGTGTTACACTTGTTGCTTTGTATCGTGGTATTAGTCTATATCGTGGTATGATTGCAGTGGTGGTTATGGCATTACTGATCATAAGCACTGGCTTTGTGGGAGTGGGGGTCTTGAAGATGCACTGGAACCCCCTTCGCAAAAAGATGAAAGAGTTAAAAAAAGATAAGATGATTATGGAATAAAGAATCCGAACAGCACAAGCAAATCTCACAAGGCAAATATAAGCCTTGTGGGATTTTTTATTCCCCAACATTCCCCGCGCAAAAAAACGCAAAATCCCCAGCAGAGAGCGACAAAAATATTTATGTAAACTAGATTATACTCTTCCTATATCATGGCGTGTAGTGCCGATACAAAAGATTATCCCCAAGGGGACGTCTTGGGAGGAGATGGATTATGGCAACCATTAGAAAACGACTAAGTCAACTCAGCAGTGACTTAAACTTAAAAGGAGAGGTCGCCCTTAAGCGGCCCGAGATTGGGAAAATACTATCCGCTCTCGCAAGATTTCTCTTGGCGGCGGGTCTGTCTCGTGCGGAGATTTTCGGCGGATATACCCCCTTCGGTGTCGCAATCGTTGCAGTTTCAGGCCCCGGGATCACAGGGTTTTTGGGGCTTTTGGGCGTGGTGCTCGGCAGCTATTTGGGCGGCGACTTCGTATGGGGGCTCAAATATGTAGCCATGTCCGTTCTGATCTATGCAGCTGCTTTTGTGTTTCACGATCTCCGCAGCTATAAGCGCCTCTGGTTCAAACCCACAGTTGCGGCCTTTATGGCGGCGGCAACCGGATTTGTCTATGTCCAAGACACAGGCTGGGCGACTCCGGCCTTGGTATTTTACATCACAGAAATCGCTCTGATCGGCGGCAGTACCTATTTCTTCCAAATCGCCCTCCTTGGACTAGGCAAGGCCCGCACATCAGAGCCCCAAGCGGGACTCAAACAGACAATCAGTATGCTGGTGCTGCTCTGCACCTGTCTCATCGCGCTGCGGGGTGTAATCCTCCCCGGCGGCATATCTGTCGGACGGCTTTTCGCTCTATTTCTAATCATGAGCACCGCCTATAAAAATGGCCTCGGATCCGGCAGCGCAACCGGGGCAGCCCTTGGCATTGCCATGGACGCAGGCGGAGGAGGTTTACCGTTTTTCTCCATGGCATATGCCTTTTCCGGTCTATTCTCCGGCCTCTTCGGCAAACAGGGGAAGATTCTGTTTACCGCAAGTTTTATCCTAGCAAACAGTGTTGCCGTTCTCTGGACATGGGATATGACGCTTCAAGTGTCGGCCATATATGAAGTCGTCATCGTCTCTGCACTCTTCCTCATACTCCCGGGCAGACTAATCGAACCCTATGCCATCGACTTAAGCGAGTATGACGTCCCCCATGAGACAGAGCCGTCTGATCCAAGGGGCACTAGAGAGCGGATCGAACGCATGGGAAAAGCCTTTCATACTCTATGCGAGTCTATGCGACCGGGACTGGTGCGCGCTGAGAATGACAATGACATCGCCCAAATCTTCGACCGTGCCGCTGAGGTCTGTTGCAGGAAATGCGAACAATCGAACCTCTGTTGGACAGTAGACTTTGAGGACACCTTAAACATCATGAATAATGCAAGCGTTCCAATGCGGAAGCGGGGCGCACTCAAATCGGAAGACTTCCCAGAGCACTTCAAAGAGCACTGCACCCACCTAAACCGCTACATAGACGCCGTAAATGCAGAACTCCGCGCCCTCACCATGCGGCGGCAATTCACAAGCCGCCTCCGTGAGACACAGCACACGCTCTGTGCCCAATATGCAGACATGGGAGATATGCTAGAGAATCTGGCCTTTGACTTAGAGGAAGACATCACCCGTGAAACTTTCCGCGAACGCAAGCTCCGCCGCTATCTGCGCACCCAAGATGTGGCGGCGAAAGCGGCAGTTTTCCGTGACCGAAACGGACGTCTCCACGCAGAGATCAGAGGCGAAAATCTCCGCCCCTTACTGCGGGGGAAAGATAGTCTAGAGAAACTCAGCACAGTTTTAGGCGTCCGCATCATGCAAAAAGAGGCGGAAAATGGGAAAGAACGTCTCAGCATTATGGAGGAAGAGCCTCTGGCGGCAGCAGTCGGCATTGCATCCGTGCGCCGCCGGGGCCAAACAGTCAGCGGTGACCGGGGCAGCTACTTCAAGGCGGAGGATGGCTGTCTCTACGTCATCCTAACAGACGGTATGGGAACAGGCATAGAAGCCGCCCGAGAGAGCAAACAAATCGGGGAAGCGCTGGAAGCGTTTCTAGGTGCGGGACTAAACCCAGAGATTGCCATGAAGCTTCTAAACGCCGCCCTCCAGACCAAAAACGGTGACCTAACCGGCTGTGCCTCTGTAGATTTACTCCGGCTCAATCTCTTCACAGGTCAGACCAAGTTCTACAAATACGGTGCCGCCCCCACCTATATCAAACGGGGCAAAACCCTTCGCGTAGTCAAAGGCGATAGCCTAGCGGCAGGACTCAAATCTGGGAAGATCAGAGGTCCAGACATCGCAGAACAAAAGATCAATCCCGGCAATTTTGTAGTTTTAGTATCGGACGGCGTGACAATGGAGAAAGACGACAAATGGCTCCGCACAGCTATCACCGAGCATGAGGGGCGTGAGGCAAAAGAACTGGCAAGATCCCTCCTCCAGATCGCCATCGATCAGGCAGGCTGTGAAGACGACATGACCGTCCTTGCAATTTACTTGGAAGAGAGAAGCTAAGTTTCCGTATATTCCCAGAATAGAGCGGGCAGACTCTGAGCAAAACGAGGTGAGACAATTGGTAAAAGGTATAACAAGACGCGTAATTGTAGTCAAAGCGCCCGACCCGCGCTATTTTGAGGAAGCGATTTTCATCGTGAAGGAAGACGTCAGCGTAACCGGCGTAGACGCTGCCCAAGTCCTCAAAGAGGCGGAGACGGTTGCTACGAGATTTGTAAAATCAAAAGGCCGCAGGGGCCTATTCAAGCGGATCCCGCCGCCAGTCTACGCCCTAGCCGGGGCGGGGGTATCAGCTTTGTTGTTCTTTTTGATTTGATAGAACTCACAACAGAGAACAGTCCGCTCAATTTTGGGCGAACTGTTCTCTGCCAATATGTACGTCCTAGGCTCCTTTTTCAAAGGAGCTGTCAGCGAAGCTGACTGAGGATTGTCCTTTGTAAATTTTGTGGAAGATTGAATCCGACCTTAGGCTTGACCTGTCATCGCCTTTGCACCACAGGCACCCCTTCCGCCAAGCCAATCGCTTCGCTTCTTGGAGCGTCAGTTGGAAAAGGAGGCTTTGGCTACTACACCTATCATAAACTTCCCGATGTTCATCCCATTAAGAAACCCCTAAACCGCAACACTCTCCCCAGCTCCAAAGAAATACAGCAAAGTTTCATGCACTCGCTTCCCGGTAATCCGTTCCAAAGCATAGGCATAAGCCGCCATCTGTCCCTGATACTCTGCGGCCTTTGTCTCTAAGCCACCCGGTGGGACGTAGTCCGTCTTGAAATCAATCAAAACCAAGCCATCCGGTTCATCCAGATAGCAGTCAATCACACCTTGCAACAGAATTTCCTCTTCCGCATCCACCTCATCAAACAGATCCCCAGCGGGAACTAGGAGGGAAAATTTAAACTCCCGCCGAAGTTTTTCAGCGGAACGGACACGCGCTCCAAGCGGACTCTGGAAGAAGGCAAAAATAGCCCCAGCATCAATCGCGGGCGTAAGCCGTTCCGGAATCCGCCCCTCCTGTACAAGCCGCCTGATCTCCGCCTCTACAGAGGAGAGATCCATGCAACGGGAAAAGTCCAGATACTGCATCACCAAGTGGGTTGCGGTACCCCGCTCGGCAGGGGTGGGCGGTCGGTTTTGTTCGATGAAAGCAGGCTTTTGGAAGAGTGTTTTGAGCGGCCTCACCTGATAAGACACCGCCTCTTCACTGGCCTCTTGATCGAGCGTACGTCCCTTGAGCTCCGTGGCCGTGAGCTTACTGGGGAGATCCACCGCCCTGCCGTATGGATACACATACTCCATCGCCCGCACAAAGTCCCCGCTAGGCATGGCAACAGCAGGGACGGCATCGGACTCCTCAGTCTCATGAATCCGCCGAAACCCACCCGGTTTACAGGCAATCCGCGAGATATTCCAAGGGTAATCACAAACCACAAGCGGCGTCTCGATACCCGCGCGCAAAGCTGCGGCCTCTGGACGGAGCATGGCGGGGAGCAAAATCCACTGAGCCATGCTGGAGCTGGCCTCTAGCACTTGAGGCGGCACAGGATCTGAAGCACGGAGTGCTAGCTCTCCGAGGGTCCTCTCTGCATCATCCAGAGCAACAGTCATCACAAGCCGCGCTTCAGCCCGGGTCATCGCCACATAGAGCACTCGAAGTTCCTCAGAAAGTGTTTCCTGCTTGAGTTTCTGTCCGATAGCAGTCCGTCCTAGGGTGGAATAGCGAATCTTCCGCTCCAGATCCCGCCGCATAGTGCCAAGCCCCAGCTCAGGGTGGACGAGAATCTGTTTCCGTGCGTCCTGCTGATTAAATCGCTTGGACAAATCCGGCAAAAAGACCACAGGAAACTCCAAACCCTTAGACTTATGGATGCTCATAATCGAAACAGCATCCGCCCCGCCCTCTGCGGAGGCGGGTTGCAAAGCCTCCCCTTGTTCCGCACGCTTTTCTAGAAGTGCAACAAAGTCAAATAAACTGAGACAACCGCCGGAAACTGCTCGCCGCGCATAAGCAAGCAGTGCCAGCAAATTTTCCCGCCGTGGGGCTCCGTCGATTCGTGCACCGAAGATGGAGAGGGCGCTCGTTTCCGCGATCAAATACCATAAAAATTGGTCAACCGGCAGATCCGGCGCCTCATCCCGATACCGGGCGAGATCAGCGAGGAAGTTTGCGCATTTCTCATCCTCCGCGGCACGGATTGTAAGCGCTTCATAGAAAGACCCGCCTCGATCCGCCAGCCGAATCTGTGCCAGCTCATCCGGCGTAAAGCAGAAGAGGGGAGAGCGCAAAACCCCCACCAAGGGCACATCTTGCCGTGGATTCTCGATTACCTGCAAGAGGGCAAAGATCGTTGCCACCTCTTCCGTGTAAAAGAAGTCCGTCCCGCCGGATTTCCGAAAGGGGATTCCCAGTTCTGCAAGTGCCCGTTCATACCGCCGCGCCTTACCGGAAACACTGCGGAGCAGAACAGCGAAGTCGCCCCAGTGATAGCCTTCGGTCTCATGCAAAGCCCCAATTTGCGCCGCAATATGCCGGGCTTCCGCCATCTCCCGATCATCCGACCCATCTTTCGGGAGGGCTTTCAGGTCTAAGACCTGAAGTTCCACTCCCGCTGTGTCATCAGGTGATTCCGCTTTACTAGGATAGAGCGCTTCCTGATCGCCATACTCCATCTCACCCAACAAAGTTGACATAATGCGACGAAACAGAAAGTTCACCGCCTCCAAAATCCCCGGTCGGGATCGGAAGTTTTTCGAAAGCAGAATCTTCCGGGAAGACTCGGATTCACCCGCTGCACCTTCCGGGAATCTGCGGTAATAACCTAAGAATATGGTCGGATCCGCCAAGCGGAAGCGATAGATAGACTGCTTCACATCTCCCACCATAAACCGCCGCGCCCCATATTCACCCAATGCGCGGAAGAGACAGTCTTGAATGCCTGAGACATCTTGAAACTCATCCACCATCACCTCTACATAACGAGCTGCAAGCTCTTTTGCGACCAAAGTCGGTGCGCCGGTCTCTCGGTCAACAAGGAGCCTTACAGCGAGATGTTCCAAATCAGAGAAGTCAAGACAAGACCGCCGCTCTTTCTCCTTTCGATAGGCAAGATCCACATCCTGCGCAAGCGCCGCCAAAGCAGTGAGCACAGGCCGGATGATATTCATATCTTCAAACAACTCTTTGGAGGGCAAAGGAAAGGTTTCAGCAAGCTTGTCCAAAGAGCTCTTACACCGCCGCCGCAGATCCTTGAGCCGATCATAATCCCCCCGCACTGCCTTCGCCCGCGGGAAGGAGATGGGGAAGCAGGCATACACCTCATCCCAGCCGCGCTTAGACGCAACCACAAGCCGAGCAAGAGAGGCGATAGTTTCATCCCAGCTCCCGCCATATGCCTTGAGAAAAGCCTCGTCATCAGAAAAACCCTCTCTGGCCGCTGCCATCTCCCGCAGCCAGAAATCTGCGGTTTGATGCGCGGCACGGAGCAAAAACCCACCCCAAGGCGTCTCGCCCGCATCCTGTTTGCCCTGTAGATCCAGCTCACCCAAACGATCCGCCGCCCACTGGTCGGGATTTGCATGGCTGCGGAGCTTCTGATGCACATCAAGCACCGTATCGATCAGTGCCTGATCCCGCCGCCCCTCAGAGATGGTATCGACGAGCTCTGCAAAGCCCGGATAAGCATCCGGATCTTGATATCGCGCTTCCAAGGTATCATCCAGCGCCGTGCGGAGCAGAAGCCGCGCCTCTGACTCGTCCGCCGTCCGAAAATCCGGGTTTGTGTCCAACACATGGGCGTATTCCCGAATCAGCTTACCGCAGAAAGCGTGTATGGTACCAATATCCGCACTATAAAGCAAGGCTCGCTGTCTTTGCAAATGCCGCGATGGACGCTCCGCCTCACGTCGTCCGATCTCTGTCAAAATCCGACCTCGTAGCTCCTGTGCCGCCGCCCGTGTGTAGGTGATGATGAGAAAGCGGCTTATATCAAGTCCCGCCTCCACCTGATCCATCAGCCGTTCGACTAAAACCCGGGTTTTCCCTGATCCAGCGGCAGCGGCGACTAGGATATTTTGTTCCCTCGCATCAATCGCCGCTTGTTGTTCGGCTGTCGGTGCAAATTCAGGCATCGGCTTCCACCTCCCGCAATTCTTCCAGTACGGCCTCTTTCGGCATAGGCTCCAAATACCGCCTACCATCGGTCTCCGGATCATAATGACAGGCCAGCCGATAATCACAATAGGCGCAAGGGTTCTCCACGCTGCCCGATTGGGGCAAAGCCTGTACAGAACCAGCCTCCATCTCAGAAGCCAAAGCCAAAAGGGTGCGGTCGATATGCCGGGATAGTCGTCCCAGGTCTTCTGCTGAGACCAAGCTCTCCCCCGTAAGTTCGCCCTCTTTGTTCCACTTTACCGGGATAAACCACTTCTCACCCCGCTCCATTGCCTCAACCAAATCCGGATCGTCCACGATGAGACCCGAACGCACAAGTTCCTTTCGCCGCGCTTTCTCAATCTCCTCTGTGGAAGCGTGTTTCGGTGCCGCTACAATCACATCCCGCGCCGGGGCGTAGAGTACACCGGCAGGGGCAAGTTTCGCGCCGCCATAGTGTTCACCGCCCAAGCGGACAAGGGCGGAGAGATAGAGGAGCATCTGTATCCCCATACCGTACCAAATATCCGAGAGGGAGAATTTCTTCCGCCCCGTCTTATAATCCACCACCCGCAGATAAAGGATATCCTCATGTACCCAGCCGTCCACCCGGTCAACTGCACCCCGCAGACTAAGTTCCACCCCGTCAGCCGAGAGTTCCACAGCCGGAAGGGCTTCACCCTCACCAAAGGTAAGTTCAAAATCAAGGGGTACAAAATCTCCCCGTTTTAGCTCCTCTACCATATCCTCCACCACCTGATACGTATCCCGCCGGAGTCGCCGGAAGAGGTAATGAAAGCGGCTTGTCTTCTCCGCCATATCACCTAAGTGTAGAGAGATGTACTCCTCCACAACCAAATCTGTAAGCCTTCGCCACTCCGAGGCAATCGGGGCATGGAATCCACCGCCGTCTCGGATGGCGCGGGTAACGTGTTCCAGCACATAGTGCATAAAATCCCCTGCCATGGGCGCGTCTAAATCGGCCTTACGCCGCGCCTTTGCACGGAGACCGTACTGCATGAAATACCGAAAACGGCAAGCTCCAAAACTCTCAACCTTGGACGCTGAGAGTCGCAGCCGCTCTCCATAAAGCGCCCCAGTACTAGAAGTCGAGAGCGCATCGGCAACACCCGCGATCCGCTGTGACACTGCCAAAAAGCGCGGATCCGCCTCGAAATACCCCCGCGCCTGCGCGGCAAGGGGATCTTGGGATCTGGAAGAGAGTCCCAAATCAAAAGCAGGTCCTGGGGCGTTGATGAGTAGGCGGGAATCAGCAGAAGAAACAGGCTCAGGCGTGCGCCCCAAAAGTTTGCAGATTCGCTGGAACACAATGGATTCTCGACACTCCCGTCCATCTTCCTCCTGTTTCGGCATAGAGATTATCAGCCGCTCAGAGGGGGCTGTGAAGGCGTGATAAATCATCGCTTCTTCCCGATGCACACTCTCCACAGCGCTACCGGAGAGAGAGAGGCCAATCTGCCCCAGTCTAAGCCGCTCATCTTCCGTAAACACGCCCCGTCCAGCACTGGGAGCAGGAAGCCGCTCGTCCGTTGCACCGAGGGCAATCAAACACTTGAGACCTCGTCGCCGCGTACGGTCAAGCTCGCCCAAGTGCACCCGATCCAAAGTTTGGGGAATTGCGCCAACGCTGTAGCCGCTGAGGGTAAGACGGATCAGAGCCGAAAACTCACGCTGATCCATGGGTGTGTCACCCAAAATCGTATGCGCCTGTTCCAAGGCACCGACCAAGATGTCCCAAATCTGACTATATTCCGCCGCCAAGGTTTCTCTCCCGGATTCTCTGAGGCGCGTTGTCTTTTGCTCCAAGGTTTCCGGCAGGGAGATGGTTTCCAGAAAACCATACAAGGCCTCACCTTGTTCCGCCGCCGTCTTTGCACGGCGTCCGACCTCCGCCAGTGCCTTCAGCGGCAGCATGACTCGCTGCCGCAGAGCGTTGATCCGGGCAAGTTCCGCCTGCTCAGAGTCCCCAAAGGGTGCGCCATATCCCGCCGGATTCTCCGTCCAATCCGCCTCTCTAGTCCAAGTGCTGCCGAAGATGTTCCACATTTGGACATAGCCCTCCAAGAGATCAACCTCCTCCTGGGTGACCCCCGCGAGCCCTGTTCGCAGATAACGAAACACCGGCTCAAACCGAAAGCCCGAGTCGAGGGTATCTAATGCCGCCGTGAGCAGAAGCAGGATGGGCTTGTCCAAAATAGAAGCCTTCCGCGCCACATGCACCGGAATTCCATAGTGGGCGAACACATGCTCCGCCATGGTCTCATAGTCTCCAAATCCCCGTGCGGCAACTGCGATGTCTCGATAGCGATAGCCTTTCTCCATCACAAGCCCCCGCACCCGTGCCGCCGCCAAAATACATTCTTCCATGGGTGTCTGTGCAATATAGAGCTCCACATCGCCCGGCGCTATCTCTTGCCTTTGGATAGGCACTGTAGAGAAGAGGTACCTTTCAATCACAGCAAGTTCATCCGGAATGCCAGTACGCACTTCCCGGACGGAAATCTCTACCCCCTGTCCATGTTCCTCAGCCAGACGCTGAAGCTGTCCCGCTGTATGAACAGCAGGCTCAAAGAGGGGCGTATCATCCAAAAGTCCGCCGCAGGTAAGTGCCGCAGTCAAATCTGTCCCAGCGGCAAGCAAGGCTCTCAGCACACGCATTTCCTGTGCCGTAAAATCCGAAAATGCATCGACAAAAATGGTGCTCTGTACCACACTACTATCCCGCACTGTATCCGCAAGCCTCGTGAGCACATCCCGCGGATCCGTCCGCCGGCTGATCTTGTCATAGGCTGCCTGTATGTAGGCCAGATCATGGAGTTTATCCGAAAGACTGCCGGACTCCCAGCCCTTTGCGTCCTCTAATACTTCCGGTGTTAAAGCGCATTGTTTCAGTTCATCAATCGTCTCCAAAAGTCCCTGCAAAAACGCAGGCTTCCGGCTCATCCCCCCATAGAGCCGAAGCTCGCTAGAGACTGCTTCCAAAGCCATCCGCATGGTGAGAATCCGTCCGCCCTCGTCAAGGAGAGGCGCACCCATTTGTCCCAGTTCTTCTGCAACCCGCCGGGCGAGACGTGTGAAACTGAGCACCTCCGCATATAAACTCGCCCCCGCACCGCAACGTGCAATCAGCTCCCGCTCGGCGGCGTGAGAATACTGCTCCGGTACGAGTAAAATCGTCCCCGGCTGTTTCGCGGCAACCCGCTGGCGAATCGAGTCAAAAATCGCCCCCGTCTTCCCGCTGCCGCCGCGCCCAAGAATGAGATGTAGCATAGGGTATCTCCTTCGTATCACTGTAAGGGCGGCCATTGGCCGTCCGCCCTTCTGTTTTGTATATCTATCCATTATATAGGAAAGCCTCTAAAAAAGCGAGAGAGACAGCCGAAGAGGCTGCCTCATTTGCTATGCGATGGTGGTATTCGATGCACCTTATAGGGGACGCCGCCCACGTCGCGTCGCTCCACCCCAATTCATTCATCCAGTTCGCCCAAACTTGGTATAATAAACATAGAAAGCCCGGCATAAAATACCCCCATTTTCAAAAAAAATCTCAAGCCAAAACCGAAAATGAAATAAAAATAGTCAAAAATACAGCGAAAACGATAAATTTGATCGAAATACAGAACTTGTCAAAGGGAAACACCGAAAAAACCCTATACAAAACAGGTGCAAAAAGGTACAAAAAGGGGTCTCTACAGCATCCGTTTCCACCATTTCGGGCATATAACAAATTTGCAACGCACAATCGGATCTGCAACAAAATTGATACACGCGGGACGCGGAGACCGCATCCCTACGTACAGTTCCAAAGGGTTTCACCCTCACACATACTTCGCCATCTCCCGTCCCAGCCGCTGGATAATCCGCTTCTCCAACCGCGAGATATACGACTGAGAAATCCCCATCAAATCCGCCACCTCCTTCTGCGTCCGCTCCTGCACACCGCCGAGACCAAAGCGCATCACAATGATCTCCCGTTCCCGCTCAGATAACTTCTCAAGAGCCTGCAAAAGCAAAGTGCGGTCAACATCCTCCTCCAAAGCCCGCATGACAGAGTCATTGTCTGTCCCGAGGAGATCGCTGAGGAGCAGCTCATTCCCGTCCCAATCGGTGGAGAGAGGTTCGTCGAAGGAGATTTCCGTCTTCTGATTATTGGTCTTCCGGAGATGCATCAAAATCTCATTCTCAATACAGCGGGAGGCATAAGTGGCAAGCTTAATGTTCTTATCCGCCCGAAAGGTTCCCACGGCTTTGATTAGCCCAATGGTACCGATGGAGATCAAGTCTTCAATATGTATCCCCGTATTCTCAAACCGGCGGGAGATATAGACCACTAGGCGCAAATTCCGCTCAATGAGCACCTGCCCCACAGCAGGATCCCCCTCTGCAAGCCGCCCGATATAATAAGCCTCCTCTTCTCTCGTAAGAGGCGGCGGGAGAGAAACGCTTCCGCCGATGTAGAACAAAGTGCCGGGCAGTTTGAGCCCCAAGCGGTGCAAAAATCTTTGGAGTTTAACGTAAAGTGTGAGACGAAGTGTCATAATAAGCCTCCTCCTATGAGCGCAGAATACCGACCGCCGTCAGATAAACGGGTGGGGGATAGAGCGATGGAAACAGAAGGGCTGTCACGTCCGTCAATCCGCAGAGAATCCGGACGAAAGGCGAGCAAGAAACCGTGAGAGATCCCCACAGATGTGTAAGGGATAAGATAAAAAGATTTCTCATCCGGCGTTTTGTCCAAGTCCCGCAAGAGATCCACCGGGGATTGAGCGTTCTTTAAAAGCACCGCCGCTTCCGCAGAAAAGAGAGAGAGGATAGCCTCTGTCTCCACAACCAAAACAGGCGCGCCTGTGATGGGATCGGTCAGGGAGTGACCGGTATCGAGAAGTCCGGTACAAGTGACCGTCTGTCCCCGGCGTGAGATCTCAATCTGGAGCAACTTCCCGCCCACATCCCGCCCAAGGCGTGAGAATACGAGTTTCATTACAAAATAGCAAATGGCAAAGGTGATAAGAAGCATCCGCAGATTAATCGGCAAAAACAACTGTCCCGTGGGAGAGGGAGAACCTCCAAAAAGCGAAAGGGCAAACACCGCCCCGCCAAAGGCCGCCGAGACTGCAAAGAAAATAAGCCCGATCCGCAAAAGTCCCCGCTTTGAACCAAAGGCGATCAACACCATGGAGGCACCTGACACAATCCGCATAGGAGCCGGAAGCAAAAAACCGAACTGGGGCAAAAAAGCCAAGACTGCATACACAGCCCCGAAGAGCGCCCCCAAGAGAATCCGCCGCCGTAAGATATGTACCGCCCCAATCTTCGCCGTAGAGAGCAGAAGCAGATAGTTGACCCCAAGATTGAGGACGAAGAGTGCATCCAGATAAAGTACCCGCATAGCTCGACCTCCGACAAGCACTAGTATAGCGGACGAGACAGGAGAAAAAGGTCAAAAAAGAACACCTGCAAACAAGGAAGTTTGCAAGTGTAGGTGATTTGTATGCGAGCATTATTTTTCCGCCAGTTCTAAGATCAAGTCCTTTGCCCTCTGCTCAGTAAACATGGAAAGTACGTCATCGTTATGCAGCAAGCGCGCCGCCTCTGACAAGAGATTTGGTACTTGGATCAAACGAAGCATAACCTCATCGCTCCATTCGCTTAGGGTGAGCACAAAGTAAATATCTTCGCGGAAACTTTGGCTGAAAAGCGCGGAAGGTGTTTCAAGCTCTTGGATCAATTTTCTTTCCAGGAATCCTCTTCGGCTTTCAGAGGGGAAAAGCGGGATCACAGAGTTTTTCCGGATTATAATTTCGTTATTTTCCACACGCAACACCAAAGTGTCTCCGGGTCGAATACGCATCCGCTGCAAAAATCCGGAGGGTAAAATGGCTCCGCACTCGTTATGGAACTCTATTTCACTGCAATACGTTGATTTATTTGGACGTTTTCTGGCTAATACCAGAGTTGATATGTCACGTCTATAGGCATAGAAGTAGTTTCCGGTTTTGATATTCATCTGTTCACGTATAGGCGCGGGGAATTCTAGGTAATATTCTTGTTCGAGTACGCTTGAAGTAGTTATCATGTTATCCACACCCCTTCTTATAAGTTCATGTTCATACATGGCATATAGATGCACTGTATGAACATGCACTTATGGAAAGATTATAAAAGAGATAAACTAAAAGCGCAAGTCTTTTATGATTTTAGAGGAGCAAGGGGGCAAAAAAGTGGAGTTTGGGACGATTCGGATAAGATTAGGTGAAGTGATGGCAGAAAAGAACGTCAGCAAATATAAGCTAGGCTTCGATGCCCGTATGCAATCACGACAAATTACTGCATATTGCGATAATGTTATGTCTAAAGTGGATTTAGATATCCTTGGGCGTTTATGTACAGTATTAGACTGCGAAGTCGGTGACTTGTTGGAGTTTGTACCACCGAAAGAATAATGATAATAAGCAGAAACCAAAGCCTCCTTTCCCAAAGGAGGTGGCAGGCGAAGCCTGACGGAGGATTCAACCTCGCAGAAAGCCTACCAAAGGGCAATCCTCAGTCCGCTCCGCGGGCAGCTCCTTTACAAAAAGAGCCTTTATGTGGCTGGAGGAGGGTGCTCCCATGTTGCCAAGAAATAAGAATCTAAAGGTTCGTGCAAGGGAACTTAGGAAAGAGGCAACAAAACAAGAAAATCGCTTGTGGTATGATTTTCTTAGAAAACACCCTGTACAGTTTTACAGGCAAAGAATTATCGATAATTATATTATTGATTTCTATTGTCCCAGGGCAAAATTGGTGATTGAGCTTGATGGTTCGCAGCACTACGAAAAAGAGGCTATGGAGTATGATGCTTTAAGAACGGAGTATCTGAATGCACTTGATCTTTCGGTGCTTCGCTTCTCAAACGGAGAAATAGAGAATGGTTTTGAAGCTGTTTGTCGAAGGATTGAAAGCGCAATCCTCAGTCAGCTTTGCCCAAATAAATAACAAAAAACCTGCCGGGAAGAATTCGCCTCTTCCCGGCAGGTCTAGTTCATCATAAATTTACTCAGGCCGTCCCAACATGCGGAACATATTCGTCTTATACGCCTCAACCCCCGGCTGGTCAAAGGGATTCACACCCTGAATGAAACCGGAGAGCGCACAAGCGAACTCGAAGAAGTAGATTAGCCATCCGAAGGACTCTTCTGATAGATCAGCCACTCGAAGCTCCATCACCGGTACCCCGCCTGTGACATGGGCGGCATTGGTAGCCCGCTTGGCCGTCTCGTTGATGGATTCGAGTCCCTTGCCTGCCAGATAGTTGAGCCCATCGAAATCTTCTTTCATTGTGGGAACAATCGCATCTTGACGGAAAGTCTTAAAAGAAACAACAGTCTCCATCAAATGCCGCTTGCCCTCTTGTAGGTATTGCCCCATAGAATGGAGGTCGGCAGTCAGATCAACCGAGGCCGGGAAAATGCCGCCGCCCTCTTTGCCTTCGGACTCCCCATAAAGCTGTTTCCACCACTCGCCCATATAACGAAACGCAGGCTCGTAAGAGGCCAAGACTTCGATCGTCTTACCCCGGCGATAGAGCGCCTGCCGGATGGCGGCATATTGCCAAGCCACGTTCCCAAAACTCATGTCTTCCGTATAGGTCTTCATCGCCTCAAAGGCACCTGTCATAACACCGTCAATATTGATGCCCGCAACCGCCATAGGCAAAAGCCCGACTGGAGTCAAAACACTATACCGCCCGCCGATGCGCTCCGGGATCACAAACTGTTCAAAGCCCTCTTGCTCCGCCCAATTGTGGAGGATGCCTTTTCTCCGGTCTGTTGTGACATAAATCCGCTTCTTCGCACCGAGGTCACCATATTGATTCTCCAGCATCTCTTTGAAGATCCGGAAAGCGATCGCCGGCTCCAGCGTCCCGCCGGATTTGGAGATGACGTTGATGGAGAAATTCTTATTCCGCAAGAGCGCCTTGATCTCATTCACATGAGCGGCAGAGAGATTGTTGCCCACAAAATAGATATTCGGCGTAGACTTCGTCATGAGATTATAATGTGGCGAGCGAAGGAGGTCAATCGCCGCCTTTGCGCCAAGATAAGAGCCACCGATGCCGATCACAAGGAGTACATCGGATTCAGAGTTGATTTTAGCAGCAGCGCTCTTAATCCGCTCAAACTCCGCCCGGTCATAGGTCTCCGGCAGGTTCATCCAAGTCCGCACTTCTGAGTCGGGGCCATATTGAGAGATGAGGGTATCCGCAAGGGCGCTCACTTGTCCCGGTTTTTGCCACTCGCTGTCCACTAAAAAAGTCTTCAGACCTGATTGATCCAGTTTAATCATAGCTTATTTCCTCCAAGGTTCGGTTCGTCTTTTCTCATATGGGCTTATCCTATCAAAAGTTTGATGTAAAATCAAGGGAAAAATGATTGACATTAGGTGCGTTTAAGGCTATACTATTTTAGCACCAGTGTTGAGGTATGAAATAAATGCGCTTAAACCTAAATGACATCATCGGCAGACCCGGGGCGAAAAAGCCCTTTGCCTTTGCCCTAGACTTAGAAGGGATATCCTTCCCCCAAGTCGAAAAACTAGACACGCCTTTCCGGGCAAGCGGCATAATAACAAACAAAGCCGGCGCCTTAGAACTCAAAGGCGAACTCCAAGTCTCTTTGACCTACATCTGTGACAGATGCATGAAGCATGTCCATGTAGAAGAAGCACGTCCAGTCACAGCCCATCTCGCAGAAGAGCTGGAAGACGAAGAGAACTCAGACATTTTCCTAGTGGAAAACGGCTCAGTCGATCTGGACGAAATCTTCACCACAGCTTTTGTCCTAGACATGCAGTCGAAATTCGTCTGTGATGAAGACTGTCTCGGTCTATGCACCGCATGTGGTGCCGATCGAAACGCAGGAGACTGTACCTGCCTGAAAGAAGTAGATCCTCGACTCGCTGCCCTGCAGCAGTTGTTAGATAAGGACTAAATGAACACAATGCTGCACGCAGCACACCATTAGAGGAGGTGTAGAACCATGGCGGTTCCAAAGAGTAAGGTATCCAGAACAAGAAGAGACAAACGCCGTAGCGCACACTGGAAACTGGACACGCCCAATATCGTGGCTTGCCCAAACTGTAACGCGTATCGTTTGCCACACAGAGCTTGCAAAGCTTGCGGCACGTATAAAAATCGCGAAGTCATTGCTGTCAAAACGGCTGACTAGTCAGTGTTACCAAAGATAGAGGGGGCGAACAAAGCCCCCTCTATTTGCATATTTCAAGGCGAGGAGGGGAACAGGCCTATGCATGAAATCATCCGTGTCGCACCGGACTCCCCGGTATTCGGCAAAGTGAAGCCGGGCGAGCGCTTAGTCAAGATTAACGGCAAGCAAATCCGAGATGTCTTAGACTATGAATTTTATAGCTATGATGCCAATCCACTGTTAAACTTGAAAACCAAGGATGACCAGTGGAAGGTTATGCGTGTAAAGAAGGAAGAGGGGGAAGACCTTGGCCTCACCTTCAAAACCTATCTCATGGACAAACCCCGGTCATGCGTGAACCGCTGCATTTTCTGCTTCATCGACCAGCTCCCGTCGGGACTGAGAGAGAGTCTATACTTCAAAGACGATGACGTGCGCCTCAGCTTTCTAACCGGCAACTATGTCTCCCTCACAAACCTATCTGAGGCCGAAATCGAGCGGCTGATCGCCCTCAGGGTGAGTCCGATCAACGTCTCCATCCATGCAACAGATCCGAACGTCCGCGCCATGATGCTAGGCAATCCCCGGGGCGCCCAAGGACTGGAACTCATGTATCGCTTCGCCCAAGCGGGAATGATGCTAAATGCCCAAATCGTCGTCTGTCCCGGGATCAATGACGGACAAGTCTTAGAACAGACCATGGAAGACCTAAAAGCTCTCTATCCCATGCTCCAGAGCGTTTCCGTTGTCCCAGTGGGACTGACCAAATATCGGGACGGACTGTATCCCCTAGCCCCGTTCACGCCGGAAATCGCCTTTGATCTCATCTCCCAAGTGGGGAAATTTGCCGCCAAATGTCTTGCAGAACTCGGCAGCCGCCTCTTTTTCCTAGCGGATGAGATCTATCTGCAAGCCGGCATCCCTCTCCCGGATGAGGCGGATTATGAGGGCTATCCCCAAATCGAAAACGGCGTGGGTATGCTACGTCACTTCAAAGAAACCTTGCTAGAGGCTATGCGGGTTCGCTTTTTCACGAGAGTACCCCCTCCTTTCTCCATCGCCACTGGGGAGTCAGCAGCACCCTTTTTACAGAACTTGATGGCGACAGTGGCGCAAAGGTATGGTAAACTGGACGGACAAGTCCACGCTATCCGAAACGACTTTTTCGGCCCGGATGTGAACGTAGCCGGTCTCGTCACAGGGGGCGACATTCTGGCACAGCTTTACGGACAAGCCTTAGGATCGAGACTCTTCATCCCGCGCACCATGCTACGGCATGGGGAAGAGGTGTTCTTAGATAACATGACCATCACACAGCTCACAAAACAGCTCGGCATCCCCGTTATCCCGGTCGATCCGGACGGGCAGGCCTTGCTGGAAGCGATTTTTTCATAGAACATAGGAGATCTATCGTATGGGTAAACCACTAATAGCAATCGTGGGACGTCCGAATGTGGGGAAAAGCCACCTCTTCAACCGTCTCGTCGGCCAGCGCCTCTCCATCGTGGAGGACACCCCAGGTGTCACCAGAGACCGTCTCTACGCAGAGGCGGACTGGAACGGCAGAAGTTTCGACATCGTAGACACAGGCGGCATCGAGCCCACCACTGACAATGAGATTCTGCTCTTCATGAGAGAACAAGCGGAGATCGCCATTGCCACAGCGGATGTGATTGTCTTCGTCACAGACATCCACTCAGGTGTCACAGCCTCAGACCAAGAAGTGGCGCAGATGTTGCTCCGCTCTGGGAAGCCTGTGCTTCTAGCTGTCAATAAAATGGACAAAGTAGGCCAAACAGACCCGGAGATTTACGCATTCTACTCCCTCGGTCTCGGTGACCCTATCCCAGTCTCCGCCGTCCACGGACACGGCACAGGAGATCTGTTAGACGCTTGTGTCGCCCTCTTCCCGCCGGAAGAACCCGATGAAAAAGAGGACGACACCATCAAAGTCGCCATCATCGGCAAGCCCAATGTGGGAAAAAGCTCCCTCACAAACCACATCCTAGGCGAAAAGCGTGTAATCGTAAGCGAGGTTGCAGGTACCACGAGAGATGCGGTAGATTCCGCCATAGAGAACGAGCATGGCAAATACATCTTCATCGACACAGCGGGACTGCGGAAAAAGAGCAAGGTATATGACCGGATTGAGAAATTCTCCGTTCTCCGCGCCCAAATGGCAATTGAGCGGGCCGATGTCTGTCTCATCATGATTGATGCCAGAGAAGGCGTCACAGAACAAGACACCAAAGTAGCAGGCCTCGCCCATGAAGCGGGGAAAGCCAGTATTATCATCGTCAACAAGTGGGATCTCATCGAAAAAGAGACTGGTACCATGGAGAAAATGCGCAAGCAGATCATGCACGATCTGATCTTCATGAACTACGCGCCCATACTCTTCATCTCAGCCCTTACCGGCAGCCGGGTAGATCGAATCTATGAGCTCATCAACTTCGTCTACACCCAAAGCTGTATGCGCATCAGCACAGGGAATCTAAACAGTGTTCTAGCAGATGCCACCATGCGCGTCCAGCCGCCCACAGATAAGGGCAAACGCCTCAAGATCTACTATATGACCCAAACCGGCGTCTGTCCGCCGAATTTCGTGGTCTTCGTCAACAGCCGCGACCTCTTCCACTTCTCCTACCAGCGTTATCTAGAAAACCAAATCCGCGCCGTCTACGGTTTAGAGGGTACCCCGATCCGCATGATCGTAAGGCAGAAGGGAGAGGAGTAGACGATGGGAGTCTTAACCTTTCTCGGTCTGGCTCTGGGCGCCTACCTCATAGGCGGCCTAAATGGTGCCATCATTACATCCCGTCTGGCCTATAAAGACGACGTCCGCAAGCACGGCAGCGGAAACGCAGGCCTCACAAACTTTCTCCGCACCTATGGAGGCCGCGGCGTATTTCTAGTCGTCCTCATTGACGTACTAAAAACTGCATTCCCCCTCATCATGGGCGGCATCCTTTTAGAGACAGCTTTCACCTTCGGTACCGTGACCGAGCGTGTTATGATCGGTCGTACCTTCGGCGGACTCTTCGCTATGGTCGGACACGCCTATCCCTGCATGTACAAATTCAAAGGCGGCAAAGCGGCCTTATCCAGCGCAACCCTCGCCTTGTTTCTAGACATCCGCGTCTTCGCCATCTTCGCGGCGGTGTTTCTCATAGCGGTGCTGCTCACCCGCTATATCTCACTAGGCTCCATCTTAGGCGGGATTAGCCTCCCGGTTTCATTTATTATTTTGAATCTAGGCCTCTGGCCCATCATCCTCGCATTCTGCTGCGCCGCCTTTGTGATCTTCCGCCATCATGGGAATATCGGACGGCTGGTGAAGGGGGAAGAGCGGAAGATATCCTTTCGGAAGAAGGCAGAGTAAAGAAAGCTTGTGTACTGATATCTGAGCAAGAAAGATCGCCGCTTTTCCAATCAGGAATCGCGGCGATTTTTGTTCCGTTCTGTAAGCTCTAAGATCAAATCTGTTGTCCTCTGTTCAAAAAAACCGGAAAACACATCATCGTTGTGCAGTGCGTGCGCCACCTCTGCCAAGAGACCTGGTACTCGGACTAAGTAGAGCATGACCTCATCGTTCCATTCGGTTAAGGTGAGTACAGAATAGACGTCCTCCCAGAGGCTTTGGCTGAAAAGTTGTGATGGCGTTTCAAGTTCTTGGATCAATTTCCGCTCTAAGAATCCTCTTCGGCTATCAGAGGGGAAAAGCGGGATCACAGGGCTTTTTTGGACTATGATTTCGTCATTTTCTACACGCAACACCAAGGTGTCTCCGGGCCGAATACGCATTCGCTGCAAAAATCCAGAAGGCAAAATAGCTCCGCACTCGTTATGGAACTCTATTTCACTGCAATACGTTGATTTATTTGGACGCTTTCTGGCTAATACCAGAGTTGATATGTCATGTCTATAGGCATAGAAGTAATCTCCGGTTTGGATGTTCATCTGTTCACGTATAGACGCGGGGAATTCTAGGTAATATTCTTCTTCGAGAACACTTGAAGCTGTTGTCATATCATCCACACCCTTCATTTTTATCCATACATGTTGAAAAATTTTTGTATTTAACTATAACATAAATTTTTCAATATGTCTATCTTCGCAGACTGAACTCTTTCATTCATTGTTTAGAATTGACAAGAGGAAGTGGCTGCAATGATAGAATTTAACAGGCTTGCCGCTGGCAAGGTAATACAACGATTAAGAAAAGAACGCAATCTGTCACAAGAAGTATTTAGCGGTCTTGCAGATATTGCAAGAAGCCATCTAGCTATGATAGAGAGCGGAAACAAGCAACCTAATTTTGAAACCATATGGCGTATTGCAAACGCGTTTAATATACCACCGCATGAATTAGTAAAACAAATAGAGTTAGAAGCTAGAGTTAAATAATTACCTTGAGTGACAGAACGCAGAGACCAAAGCCTCCTTTTCCAAAGGAGGTGGCAGGCGAAGCCTGACGGAGGATTCAATCTTCCGCAAGGCTAACAAAGGGCAAATCCTCAGTCCGCTTCGCGGACAGCTCCTTTGGAAAAGGAGCCTAGGTGTTGAGCAAAACCACAAAACAGCACCGTCTCACATGAGACGGTGCTGTTTCTCCGTAAATCCAAATCCTACAAACTCTTAGCAGCCTCCACAATCTTAGCCGCGGTAAGTCCGTAAAACTCCTGCAAGTAATCCTGCGGCCCAACAGAACCAAATTGATCCTGCACGCCGACTTTCTTCATCGGCACAAGCTGAGAACCCTCCACAAGGGCATTCAAAACCGCATCCCCAAGGCCGCCGATGATATTGTGATTCTCTGCTGTGACAATCTTCCCTGTCTCACGAGCGGCTTTCAGCACAAGCTCTTGATCAATGGGCTTGATGGTAAACATATCAATCACCCGCGCCGAGATTCCTTCACTGGCAAGCGCTTCCGCCGCCTTCATCGCTTCTCCAACCATAAGTCCGCAAGCGATAATAGTCACATCTGTCCCATCTCGGAGCACCTCACCCTTACCGATCTCAAAGGGATGATCTGCACTGTAAAGGGTTGGATATCCCTTCCGGGTGGTACGGATATAGCTCAAGCCCGTCCGGTCTTTGAGCTGCCACATCAGACTCTTTAACATCGCCCCGTCAGAAACTTCAATCACAGTAGCCTCGGGAATTGCGCGATAGAGAGCAATGTCCTCAAATGGCATATGCGTCCCGCCGTTAAAGGCAGCCGTCACACCCGGATCTGTCCCGAAGATCCGCGCACTGTTTCCGGCGTATGCGATAGAGAGAAACACTTGATCATAACAGCGTCTCGATGCAAAGGGAGCAAAGGTATGCACATAAGGCTTCCGCCCACCGGCAGAGAGCCCCGCCGCGATGCCGATCATGTTTGCCTCCGCGATCCCGCAGTTGATTGCTTGCTCTGGATGATTCTTCCAGAGTTTATAGGTGCCAAAGGAGTTCATGAGGTCAGCATCCAGATAAACCACGTCCCGATCTGCCTTCACAATGGCCTCCATCTCGGCGCCGAAAATGTTCTTATAAGGCGTTTGATCCATTTTTCCGTCATAGATTACCATTACTTTGCACCCCCCTCAAGCTTCTGTAAGGCAAGTTCACATTCCGCGATGGCACGTTCTAACACGTCACCGTCCACAACCATGTGGTGATTGAGCGCTACTTCGGCGATAGAGCTTGCGCCATATCCCTTTGTGGTCTTCAGCACAATGCAAGAAGGCTGATCCGCCATAATCTGCGCCGAGGCAATGGCGCCGTTGATTGCGGCGACTTCATGTCCGTCAATGGTCTGTGTATGCCAGCCGAAAGAGGCGAATTTCTCTTCTAGGTCACCCATGTCGATGATCTCTTCCGTCCTGCCGTCTAGTTGCTTGCCGTTCTGATCCACAAAAGCGATTAAGTTACCCAGCTTATGCTGCGCCGCAAACATAGCGGCCTCCCAAACTTGGCCTTCGTTACATTCTCCGTCACCAAGGAAGAGATAGGTGCGCGCCCCCATATTGTCCATCTTCTGGGCAAGGGCAAGCCCCACCGCGGCAGATGCACCCTGACCGAGAGAACCCGTTGTCATGTCAACACCGGGCGTAAGCTTCATGTCACAGTGGCTGGGAAGTCTGGTACCCGGCTGATTCAAAGTCTTGAGCCAATCCATAGGAAAATAACCCGCAAGGGCAAGGGTGGAGTAAAGCGCAGGCCCCGCGTGTCCCTTACTCATGACAAGCTTATCCCGTCCCGGCAGACTGGGATTCTCCGGCACCACTCGCATGATCCCGCCATAGAGCACCGCCAAGACATCTACAACAGAGAGGGCACCGCCCAAGTGCCCAAATCCCCGGATCCCGACCTGACGAACCGTCTCAAGCCGAATTCGGGCAGCAAAGCGTTCTTGTTCTAGGATATTCAATGAAAAATCCTCCTTTTTCGAGTGAGCTTTTCCTGATTCTATCATATTGAAAGGGGAAATTCAATCCGTACAGCTTGAGATTATGCGGGATTCTTGGTAGAATGGATTTGTAGGGGCGGCCATTGGCCGTCCGCGGACGCGCAATGCGCGCCCCTACATGTTGTACATTGTTAAAATGCTGCCCTCAGCGTCCCACATGTAACAAATTTGCAACGCAACATGGGATGTGCAACAAAATTGATACCGCGGGACGCTGAGGACAGCGTCCCCTACGTTCCATATTTAGTAAACGTACAATATAAGCATCAGATACCCCTCACCGAAAGGAACCTCACCCATGTCCAGATTTTTCGCAAACCCACGCGACATTACAGGTGATCAGGTCTTCCTAGACCCCGAAACCCTGTCCCACCTCCGTGTCTTACGGCTTAAGCCCAATGAAACATTCATCATCTGCGACGGTGAGGGGACAGATCATACCTGTATTTTCCACACCTGCCCCCTAGACGGTGAACTGGCACAGATCATCAGCTCTGCCCCAAACGAAGCGGAGCCGCCTATAGATTGTGCGGTCTACCTTGCCTATACCCGGGGCGAGCGAATGGACTACGCCATCCAAAAATCCGTAGAAATGGGTGCCACACGTATCATCCTATTCCCAAGCGAGCGATGCGTCGCAAAATACGAGGACAAAGCTCTCCCCAAAAAGCGCGCCCGCTGGGAGAAAATCGCAGAAGAGGCCGCCAAACAATCCGGTCGGGGCCGAATTCCAGAAATGGAGACCTTGACAAGCTTCAAAGAAGCCATGAAGCAAGCCGCTGAGGCAGACCGCCCCCTCTTCTTCTATGAGGGCGAGCAAAACCGCACCCTCCGCATGGCGCTAGAGCCAAAACCAAAGGGCGTCTCCCTAATCATAGGTCCTGAGGGCGGATTTGCAGAGCGAGAGCGAGATCTTGCGATGGAGCTGGGACTCATACCAGTCACACTGGGGAAACGCATTCTCCGTTGTGAGACAGCGCCCATCGCAGCCCTTGCCGGGGTAATGCTCTACTTAGAAGACTAGAAAAAACAGGAGGAGCAGTCACATGCTCAATATGGATAGAAAGCTACAACAGCGCGCCGAGGCAGGGGAGATGATCCGAACCGGCGTAGTCGGCGCCGGTCAAATGGGGCGGGGACTCATCACCCAACTGGTACGCATGCAGGGACTTACTCCATCGATCGTATCTGCAAGAAACGTAGAAAACGCGGTGAATGCCCTAATAAGCGCCGGGATAGACCGGACAGATATCACCATCACAAACACCCTATCCGGAGCGAATGAAGCCATGGAGCGGGGGAAGTTTGTTGTCACAAGCAGCCTAGACGCCTTGACCAAGGCCAATCTCCTTGACTGTGTCATAGACGCAACCGGTATTCCGGACGTGGGCGCAAAAGTCGCCTATGATGCTCTGACAAATCAAAAACATGTCGTTATGTTAAACGTGGAAACAGACGTAGTCATCGGTCCTTATCTCAAGCGCTTGGCAGAGCGCGAGGGCGTAATCTACACAGGTTCCGCCGGAGACGAACCGGGTGCCGTGATGGAGCTCTACACCTTTGCGAAAGCGATTGGCCTCGATGTGAAAGTAATCGGCAAAGGGAAAAACAACAAACTCGCCTATGACTGCACACCGGAATCTGTCTTAGAAGAGGCCGCCCGCCGGATCATGAGCCCTAAAATGCTATGCGCCTTCAAAGATGGGACCAAAACCATGGTGGAACTCACCGCCATGAGTAACGCCACAGGGTTTATCCCAGACGTAGTCGGCGCCCATGGCATTGCCTCTGATGTGGTGGGGCTAAATGAAAAATTCAGGCTCAAAGAGGACGGTGGCATTCTACACAAGCACGGCGTAGTCGAATTTGTAAACGGCATCGCTCCCGGCGTATTTGCTACAGTTGCAACAGACAATGACGAAGTCCAGTACCAGATGGATTACCTCCTAATGGGACCGGGGCCCCTCTGGACACTCTACCGTCCCTATCACTTAGGAAGCCTAGAGACCCCCCTCAGCGCTGCCAAGGCAGTCATCGACCATGAGGCAACCATTGTACCCATAGACGGCCTCGTGTCCGAATGTATCACAGTAGCAAAGCGTGATCTCGTGGCAGGGGAGACCATAGACGGACACGGCGGCTTTACGACCTATGCATCCATAGCGCCCATAGAAGTGTCAGATCAAAACCGCTACGTGCCTTATGGCTTGGTCACAGATACGACAAAGATGAAGCGAAGTGTCAAAAAAGGCGCGCTCCTCACTTTAGACGACGTAGAGCTGGATCAGAGTACCTTAATCTACAAACTCCGTAAAGCGCAAGATGCCCTATACGGCAGACAAATCTGGGATTAAGCGTTTTCTAATAAATCTCTAATCTCTAAAGCATGGCAGTTTAATCAGAGGCTGGTATGCTATAGCCACAACAGAGAAGGAGGCGAGCACGATGGATAGAATTGACAAGGTAGAAAAGTTAAGAGAAAAAACAGGTGTGTCCTACGAGGACGCAAAAGCAGCCTTGGAGAAAAGCGAATGGGACCTGCTAGACGCAATTGTGTTGCTTGAAAAAGAGGGTAAAGTAAAAGAGGCGGCATACTCCACCAAACAGGAAGAGCCACCCAAGAGTGAGAGTAAGGCAGAGCCGGAGGGGAATCCAAAAGGTGATGGTTTTGACCGCTTCGCGAGTTTCCTCGGCAGAATGTTCCACAAGGGGAACACGAATCACTTAAACATTATCCAAAACGGCGAGCAAAAATTGAGAATGCCGATCACGGTATTCGTGCTGCTCTTGCTCATTCTGCCCCTCACACCATTCATAATTGGACTGATGATTCTAGGTCTGTTCTTTGGATTCCGTTATAGGTTCACTGGTGCCGACCTTGGAAAAAACGGCGGCATTAACAAGGTGATGGATCAGGCGGCCAAGGCGGCAACGACAGTGAAAGAAGAGTTCAACAAAGAAGAATCAGAGAACAAAGGCGACAAAGAGAACAAAGACGAATAGAAACGAGGAACCTAAATGGCTGAGAGAATTCTAGTCGTAGAAGACGAAGAAAAAATCGCACGCTTTTTAGAGCTGGAACTGAAATACGAGGGCTACGAAGTAGAAAAAGCGGCAGACGGTCGCCGTGGCCTAGAACTTGTAGAGGCTGGGGAGTATGATCTAGTATTACTAGACATCCTGCTCCCCGGTCTAAACGGGCTTGAAGTATTAAGGCGTCTGCGGAAGATGACAGACACTCCGGTTATTATGTTGACGGCGAAAGACGCCGTGATGGACAAAGTTACAGGCCTCGACATGGGAGCCGATGATTATATCACAAAGCCGTTTGCCATCGAGGAACTTTTAGCCAGAATCCGGCTCTGTCTCAGAAAGCGGGAAAACAGTGGGATAGAGGTCGAGCGGAAAGCGGGCAAAGACCTATCCTGCGGTGCCCTCAGCCTAAATGCGGATCGGCATGAGGTGCTCTATGGTGACACCGAGGTAAACCTTACCAGCCGTGAATTTTCCCTTTTGCAGACCCTGCTTGAAAATAAAAATATCGTCCTAGGCCGGGATACCCTCTTAGAAAAGATCTGGGGTTTTGACTATATGGGTGAAACCAACGTGGTAGACGTCTACATCCGTTATCTCCGCGCAAAGATTGATGACCGCTTTGATGTAAAGCTCATCAAAACGATCCGAGGTGTGGGATATGTGATCAGAGACGAGGTGTAGTCATGGCGGGAACACAAAAAATGGGTTCCATAGGCGGCAGAATTAACCGCCTATGGACTTGGAAGTTGTTTTGGATCTTTTTTTGGACGAATATACTCTTATTCATCCTATTGGCCTTTCAACGGGGTGGCCTTGACCTATTCCTAGACTTTAGGAGCTTACATGAGGAACTCCGCGAGATTGCAATATTCTTGATTCCGCTGTTCATACTCCAAGTCCTTATCGTGCTTGGTCAATTATTTCTTGGTGCAAGACGTGTGCGGCACAGGTTGAAACCCCTCTATGAAATTGCCCAAACAGCGGAAAAACTCAGCACCCAAATGCACCACGATGGGGAAAAGTTCCAAACCCTAGAGACCGCCATCAGCCGCATTAGCCCTGATGAGGCGGATCGGCTGGAGACGGGGGATAAGGAACTGGCAAATCTGGAACAGGCCATCAATAACCTCTTAGAGCGTATGCGGGAGAGCTATCGCCAACAAAGCCGCTTCGTGGGAGACGCCTCTCACGAACTCCGTACCCCCATCGCCGTGATCCAAGGCTATGTCAATATGCTGGATCGCTGGGGCAAAGAGGACGAAAAGGTACTAGCGGAATCCATCGCGGCGATCCAGAGTGAGTCCGTCCATATGCAGCGTCTGGTGGAGCAGCTATTGTTCCTCGCAAGAGGTGACATCGGCCAGATCCAAATCGAAGAGCGGGAAATTGACCTAGTAGACATGCTGCAAGAGGTCTTCGAGGAATCGAAAATGATAGACGAAACCCACACCTATCGCTTTGACCCGCCAGATATTCCGGTGAAAGTCAAGGGAGACGCGGGTCTACTCAAGCAAGTGGCTCGAATCATCACAGACAACGCCGCCAAATACAGCGAACCGGGTACAGAAATACTCCTCCGTACAGGGAAAAATCCGGATGGTACCGTCTATTTCCAAATCCAAGACGAAGGCGCCGGAATGAAAGGGGACGATGTACCCCATATCTTCGAACGCTTCTATCGCTCGGACAGCTCCCGCACAAAGAGCACCGGCGGCACAGGGCTGGGACTTAGCATCGCAAAGTGGATTGTAGACAAACACGGCGGACATTTTGACGTGTTGACTTGGGAAGGTCTAGGGACGAGAATTACAGTAACATTGCCAAGGGTCGACACTTAGGCTCCGTTTGTAAAGGAGCTGTCAGCGTAGCTGACTGAGGATTGTCCTTTGGTAGCGTTTCGCAAGATTGAATCCTCCGTCAGGCTTCGCCTGCCACCTCCTTTGCAAAAGGCGGCTTTGGTTTCCGCACCCAATATAAATTTACCATGAATAAGAAAATCCGTCCCCACCGGGGACGGATTTTCTTATATACACTTCTTACTTTGCAGACTTCTTATAAAAACAATTCCCAAAGATCATAATCACAAGGAAAATACCGCCAAACACAAGCACACGCATCCCTTGAGTGCTGATCGCAGCATAGATCAGGAAAGCACTGCCTGTCATTGCAAGGAGTGGCGCGATGATGCGGTTAAACAAACCGAGCGAACGCTCTTTGAATATAACGAGCAGATAGACGGGGAACAAGAAAAACTGGAAGAAAACCGGGATCAGATCCGGCAGGGAGAGGTTGAACGTACCATACCAACCGGCGAAGTTTCCGCTGAAAGCCAGCATCCAAAATGCAACCCAAAGCACATAGAGTGCAGCGGAATTGTTCGGGACGTTTGTAACCTTGTCCACCTGAGAAAAAAGCTCTGGTCTCATACCCCGGCCCCTGGCGGCAAGAGAATAAAACGCGCGCTGACCACCAATCATGAGACCGTTGAGGGTACCCAAGCAGGAAATGACGATGAAAGCAATAAGCGCCGTGCCGGCGGCAGCGCCGAACACGCCCGAGAATGCTGCTGAGGTTCCACCGGGAACACCCACCACTTGGATCGGGGCCGCACTGAAAATGCCGATGAAGTACAAGACGTAGACAGTCATAATGATGAGCATTCCACTCACCAAGGCGATAGGTAGGTTTTTCTTAGAATTTTTAATCTCAGAGTTAATTGCAAGGACGGAATCCCAGCCCAAGTAAGCAAAAGCCGTGGAGAGAAGAGCTGCTAAAAAGGGACTTGCAGCGATCCGCTCAACATAGTCAGAACGCAGATTCTCTAGTGTGGTGCCGTTTATAAGCCCGGCGATTGTTCCCACGATCCCCATCAAGAGAAGGGGAATCAATTTAATAAAGGTTGTTGATACCTGAAATTTACCAGATAGCTTTTGCGCTAGCACATTGATGGCATAGACTGCCATAAGATAAAACAGCGCCAAGGCATAGGTCTGACCGGAAAAGAATTGGTTGACGCCCTCTGTATGCCAGCCGAAGAGCTCAATCGTAAATCTGGCGGAAACCCAAGCGAGGATACCCGACATAGTGGGATAAAACATCGTCGCCATAAACCAGCCGAAGAGATAGGCGTAACGCTTCCCAATCAGCGTTTCCGAGAAGTCCACAAGGCCGCCGACTCGCTCATGCCGTGACGCCAAGACGCCGAAGACATAAGTAGCAGACAGCGCAATAAAGCCGCCCACAAGCCAAGCGGCGATCCCAATCCACATTCTGCCGCCTGCATATGCGACAATCGCTTCATTCCGGAAGAAGATGCCGGAACCAATAACCGTTCCGACTACCATACAGATCGCCGTGAGAAGCCCATACTTTCGCACTAACTGATTTTCCATCACACACACTCCCAAATGTTTACATTCCCCCTATGATACGACAGAGGGCGGATTTTGTCAAATTGTAGATATGAATTGTTGTGAGCCCTTGACCCTAGGCTCCTTTTCCAAAGGAGCTGTCCGCGAAGCGGACTGAGGATTGTCCTTGTAAGCCCTGCGTCCGTCAGGCTCCGCTTGCCACCTCCTTTGCACCACAGGCACTCCTTCCGCCGAGCCAATCGCTTCGCTCTTGGGGCGTCAGTTGAAAAAGGAGGCTTGGGTCTCCTATGCTCCTACAGAGGCAATCCTAATTATACGTCGCCTCAATCTTATTAATATCCCCAAGCTGATCCACAACATGATCCCCAATCATACCGGTGAGCAGATAGCGCTTTGAAATCGGATCTTGTACCAGCTCTTTAATCACCCGGAATTTCTTAATATCCCCGGTTTTGCTCACATGCATGCGAGGGCCGGAACAACGCAGAAGCATGTCACCGATTGAGATGTGATTGTCATCCTTGAAGGAAACCTGTAAATCTTGCGCGATGATGTCATTTACATGTCCTTCCAGCTCGTCCAAATTGACTTGAGGCACGTGAGAGAAGCTAAGAAGGAAGCCATGGCGCACATCACCATGGGTAAAGTCTTCTTCGCCATGCTCTCTCAAATAACGTGCCGTGAGATCTTCCGCCGTATGGCTCATATGCCGATATTTAATGGATCCGTGTACAATCTTCGCAAGAGCTTCCGGTTCCGGGCCAAAGGCGTTGGGGCGGGTAATGATAACCTCTTCCCCGATGCCGATCAGCAGATGGGCGTTTGCCCGCATGAATGGTCGGATCAGGTCAAAATGCTCCACCACAACCCGCTTGCCGAGAGAGATCGCCTCTTCAATGGCGTCTGCCAGCACATGCATCTGGGTAAAGGCTGACTCAAAGCGGATATCAAGGTGATAGGTATGGGGACTGTAAAATCCCACATTGTCCTCCGCCGCACTGAGCAAAGGAAGGGGGCGGATGTTCACCCCTGTATCATCATTGGTGAGCTCAAGCCCGGGGAACATCCCTTTAATAATCCCAGACTTCCCGCTACCAGGACTGCCGAGGACGCCGATGAGATTATCAAAGGGAGAGAGATACTGCTGGGCAATCTGCACACCGAGATCACAGAGGCGGGCAAGGCCGCGGGGTGCAAAAAAGACGCTGTAAAGGTGGTTCCGTTGCATCCGATCTGAATATGGCATAGTGTAAATCCTCCAATCATAAAGTAAATTCGCCCTCCCGTAAGCGCAGGAGGGCGAGCATGGGCATTATAAATCAAACTCCAAGCTGAGTAGCGGCGCATGTTGCTGGGCGCCGTAAACATCAGTCTCGCCGAGAGCTCCCGATGAAATCGGGCGGCGGATTGTGACCTTAATCGCGGAAGCCGGTGCAAACTCCACAATACCCAATACCTCGTCCTCTGAGATACCATAGAGTTTGCTGATCAGCGCCTTGTCAATGGCCTTCGAATCCGCAACACGCCGAAACCAGTCCTCAGTTTTGAACATGATATCAAAGGTAAGCTCATAAGGCCCCGCATTTTTACTGCGGACAACGTCTGTGATGTCAGTTAGTTTCGTTTTCATCTCGGCACCTCCTATAAGCTCACATATGTGACAGGGAATAAAGACTCGGGGTCAGCGGTATGAAGTAGATGATACATGCTAAACTCATACACTTCGCCCCCTTGAAAGTCACTGGGGGAGTAAGGGAACGCAAGATTCCCCGCAGTCGCCCGGCGTCCGGGATAGCCATAGTGGAGCATGGTAGAGCGGGCAAAGGCACAAATCGTGTCCGCATTCGCCTGTGTGGGAGCCGTCGCCTCAATAACAATCCCGAGCTCGTGAGCGCCTGTGGTGCTGGGCGTAGGCTCTAAGTTCCCCATAACGCCGTTCTTGCCGTAGAGATGGACATGGAGGTGATAGTTTAGATTGAGATCCTTAAAATTATCCGCCACCCGCTCCTGTACAGCATCCACAATGGCGTCAATCTGGCTAATCATAATAGGGTCCCGCGTCCCCGCGATGCTCACAGTACGATAACCCATAGGCTTCGCGCCCTCAAGCTTGACAGTATAGACCTCACTGGGTACAAACTTTGTCCCAGTCACCCGGACAGAAGATTCCGTTTCCTGCACAAACTGGCAAGCCGTCAAATCCAAATGTCCGCCGGGGCCGGGGAGGATATAGGGATTGCTCTTCTCATAAAGCGTATGGGCTGCAACGGACAGGGTGGTACATTTGCGGATCGGATTCGTAGGTTCTACACGGAAATAATCTTCCCCGATGTAGCCCATCATACAATCAGACCCGCTGCCCGGTGTAGCGGCGATGGACGCACACTCCAAAATCTTCCCAAGGTGAAGGGAAAGCGCCTCGTCATATCCCAGCTTAATCGGCAGAGCCGCAAAACAAGTGGGGTCATAGGCACGCCCCGCGATAATCACGTCTGGCTGTCCCTCAAATGCCTCAATGAAAGGCTCAACGCCCATCTGCGCCACAACATTCGTCGTAGCGGCAAGGTTTTGGGCAGTCAATTCCGGTGCTGGCTCAAGAGGTGTGATATTCCCCTTCGCAAGCTCCTCTTGTAAGAAATTTTTGTTGAGTTGCGATCCAATGAGTGCAAGCTTCAGCGGAAGAGAATGCTCCCGCCCGATCTCCTCCACAATTTCCCGGCACCACTCTAGGTGGGAATCCCCACCGCAACCACCGGCAGAGCCGATGACGATGGGAATCTTCCGCGCAAAGCCGGCGCAGATCATAATCTCCAAGTCCCGCTTCACCGCGTCCCGATCTGTGAAAGACACGCCAGCACCGAGATAATACGGCCCCGGATCGGTGGATCCCGCGTCCACTGCAATCAGATGAGGCTCCCGCTTCATCCCCTCCTCAAAGGAGGCCACAGGGAAGCCATAGCCCAAAATAGCCGTCGGGGCAAGAATGCGAAATTCTTCTCTCATAAAACTACCCCCTCATGTTCAGAATGCTACGGATCCGCTGCATTTCATTGTAGACAATCATATAGCCTTCATCCACGCCCATACCGGGTTTTGCAAGCATCTGGTCAGGTTTTGTCGCCATGGCAAGGTTCACACAAACCTGTGCAGAGCGGTCAGTCTCATTGCAAGTCCCGCCTTGATATGCGCCAATGCCTTTTTCTTTGCAGTATAAAACCGCCTCAACCGTATTGTGGACGCTACCAAGGTCAGGTGTCTTCACCTGCACCATGTGTCCTGCCCGGTTGTCTGCGAAGTATTTGATATCTTCCAAGGTGTTACACCACTCGTCCGCCACAAGCTGGACAGGGATTTGCCGCTCATCAATGTGGGCGGTGAGCGCTTTCAGACACTGCATCTGCTTTTCCCGCTCTTCCACATCCATAGGCCCCTCAATACGGAGCAGGAACGGAGCCGCCGCCTCGCCCAGCGTGGCGAGATAGTCCGCCATAGCTTCAAAGTTCTCATTCCCGAAAATCTGCCCGATGGTGCCGTAGACATCAATGTGCAAAATCGGTTGATAGCTTTCCTCTGTGCGAAGCTCAATGATGCGGTTACGGAGCCAAGTGACATACTCTAGGAGCAGCTCACCCTTATGTCCAAGCTTTGTGTCCACATTGTTGATCAGCGCATGGGGCATAACCTGTGCGCCTTTGATAATCATCTTGTCCGCACCGTCATACCGTCCATCGCCGGACTGGGTGAAGATCGGTACTTCCTGATCTGTAAGGGTCAGTTCATACTCACTCGCCACAACCTCAGCCATGAGACGATGCTGGGCTTTTGCCACAGCATCCAAAATCGCTTGGGATACCCCATAGCGAATTGCTGTGTGCAAAGGTTTCCCGTCGATCTGCATCGTGTCAATTTCAGTCGCAAGACGGCGAAAACTGTCCGCCTCTTGGCCGATTAGGGCAGGGAAGATGTGTTGTTCAATCACGGGGATAAAATCCTTCGCCAAAAACAGCGGATCCCGTCCCCCTGCACCGGAATATTGGACAGCCGCACAGTCGCCAAAAGCCACTTGTCCATCCTCCAAAACCAGCATCACAGAGATAGACTCACCCGCTTGGCGTACTGCCGTGAAGCCGGGAGTCACAGGCTTACCTTGATAGGTAGAACCGTTAGAAACAGCGCCTGCCTTAATTGCCCGCTGATCGTCAAAATAAAATCCTGTCCGCCCGGGGGCGCAAACTGCTTTTACAATTTTCATCAAAAATCACTCCGATTGTATAGGGTAAGTGCCCGCGCCGAAACGCAGGCACTTTAGAATATGTGATATCTTATTTCGCCGGACGTCCTACAAGACGTCCCTTACTGATCGCGTACACATCGTCAATGACCATCTGGAAGGAAGCCTCACGCCCCTCAGCCTTTGCCCGCTCTGCGATTTTCTCTTTGTGGAAGTCAAGCAATTCCTGTGTAAAGGGAAGCTTGCCTGGATCAAAGATCCGAATCGCACCCTCATTATCCCGCGCAGGCAGAAGTTTACCCGCATTGGAACGGCTCGGTGCAAATGGAATATCGAGGACGCCTGCCTCAAAGGCACGGACAGCGCCCACGGCAAGGTCACCTTCGCCCAGCTCAAAGCATTTGTCCACAATACAGTGGACTTCTTTGGAGATGATCTCTTTCTCACAGTCGAGAGCACTAGAAACAAAGGTCTGGTCATCCAGCATAGTGATCATCTGCTTTGTCGCACGGAGACCCTGTGCGTTTGCTTCCATCGTTGGAATCCCAATCGCCTCATGAGGTGTTTTTACAATAACCTTCGTTGCTCTGGACAGAGCCGCAATCGTAGCGCCCCAAGAGATTACGGCGAAAGCACGTGCTTCATCCTGAGGGAAGCCGCCCATCCATTGGTGGAGCACGGTGGTCACTTGTACATCCCCATAGCCATACTTCTGTAGATACTCATCTGTAAGCGCCTGCAAGGTCTGGATCGCCGCCACGTCTTGCACAAGATTTCCGCATTGTCCATAGCCAACGGTGATATTCTTAACCCCTTGCTCCGCCGCAAGGAGGCTCTCGATAATCGCGACAGAGTGAGATATGCTAGGCGGTACAAGGGTACCGGTCAAAGGCCCGAATGGCTCACGGTTGATGGACACACCGGCTTCCTCATAAATGCCGGTCAAACGGTCAACATATTGCCAGTGGCGAATCGTGGTTGTGAGGTCAGCATTCTTGGAGTAAGGGATGTTATAAGAAATCCCGCCCCCCTCGTTGGAGGAATAGCCCCCTGTGTAGGCAATCTCAGAAAGAAGCCGCGCATCCGGTGTGCCGTGACGGATTTGCACAGGAGTATCAAGGCTGTCCACAATCTGACGGCAGCCATATACACCATGGTTCACAGCCGGGAAGCCGTTGAGCATACTCTTGCCGGAGGCAATAGACTCTTCAATCCCCCGTTGTGCGTTTTCGAAGCGGTTCAGGCGGGTGTAACTATCAATGGTAGTTGGCAAAAGATCCGCCTCGCCTTTGTCTTGCAGATAAGTGAGCAGTTCAATATGCTCCTTTATGAGAGCGACACCAGCACGGGGCTGCACCAGTGTAGCACCCTTTGCTTTGGCGGCAAGTAATTTCTTAGAGAAGCACTTGCTATCCGGCAAAGTTTTGTGATAGGCGATACCGGCTTCAATGTCAACATCTTTCCCGGTGGGCCATTGTGCCAGCGCCTCTTCTCTTTGCGCTTTAAATTCTTCCTCAGTGAGTCGTTTGTTTTTGAGTTCCATGCTCCATAAGCTCCTTTTTCATTAAGGTGAGGGCGATATCCGGATATTTCTGGGATAACAAACCCATAGATGCGAGAATGTAGGACTGATCAATATATATCTTGGCCGCTTTCGGCCTAAGAGACGTGGGATTCTGGTCGTGAAATAAGGCGCCTTTTGCGATCTGTGACCCTTGGGGATTGTGGACAATGGCACCGCCAGTCAAAATGAGCTGAGACACAGTGGTTAAATCCTTCCCCGTCTGAACAGAAACCGGCCCCTGTGGGGTGTACACCGTCTCAATCTGCCCCGCGTGCCGAGTGACCGCTGTGAGCACAGCAGATGCGGCAAGGGCACGGTCAAGAGCGGCAAGTTCCGGTGTGTTAGGCAAAGTGTCAGGCTGTTCGGTGAGCTGTACAACCAGAGATTCCACTCGTTCTTCAGAGAGTCCAGCCTGTTCGGCAATATGTCCGATACCGACTGCCTCTAGGATCCCATGAATGCTGTACCGCATCCCGATGTCGCCCTCTACCGTCCGCTTGGAATAGGGTTCCGGTAAACCGCGGAGGATGGTGGTCACATCAGTGGGTGCACCCTTTGCCATGGAATACACATCCGTCGTCGCCCCGCCCAGATCAGCGGCCAAGAGTTCGCCTATGCCGGAGATTTCCTTGGTGCCTTTTGCGAGGAGTTCCATCGCAATGAGCATAGCGGATGGGGTAGGAATCAGAGGTAAGCTCATTTCTTCTGCGATTTGCGAGAGTCCTTTGGCCTCTATAATCCGCTCCAGAAACAGCTCTCGAATTTGCTCCTGTACAGGCTCGGCATTGAGACTCTCAAGCCGAGGCATGACATTTGGTCTAACATAGAGCTCCCAATCAGCAAGCAATTCCCGGCACCCGTCTACTGCATTGCGGTTTCCTGCAAGGACAATGGGGAAGTTTGGCTCCAGTTTCGCGATCTGTGCTGCATTATGGAGTAACACCGCCTCATTCCCACCATCTGTGCCGCCGACCAGCAGTAAGATATCAGGCTTCAGCGCGTCAATCTCCAGCGCGTCTTCCGCTGTGAGCTTGTAGGCAAAACTGCGAATCACCTTCGCCCCCGCTCCCAAACAAGCCATCCGCGCCGCCTCTTCTGTGAGAGAGGGTGCCAGTCCCGAGGCCACCATCCGAAGTCCACCAGCCGCACTGGAACAGGCGAGACGATCTGTAAACTGGAGCGATCCGGTCTTTGCCTCTAAGGAAGAGAGTGCATATTCTAAACCTTCGGTCACATCTGTCTGTATGGTCGTATGAGCGGAAGCCGTACCCAAGACGCTAGGCACTGAGAGATCAACTGCCGTTACCTTTGTATAGGTACTGCCGATATCAATTAAGAGAATCGCCTCCATACTTGCTCCCCTCCGAAGTGTGCCTAACAGCTCAGATCTTCACGTAAGGACGTAATCGCCGTCTCCGGTGTGGTGCCCGGCGGGAAGACCCGGTCAAAGCCCATGTCATGGAAACGTTTTTCCACATTACAGAAATCTTGCTTTCCAACAACGATATTTCCGCCTACATAGAGCAAAATACCCTCTAATCCGGCCTCATCACATTTCTCACGGAGACCCCGGCAGTCAAGCTCGCCGTGACCGTAAAGAGAAGAGACAATAATCGCGTCTGCATTGATTTCCAGTGCGGCCTCAATATATTCCTCTTGAGAGACCATGACACCGAGATTTGTCACATCAAACCCGGCAAGTTCAAAGGCATGTGCAAGAATCTTGTTGCCCACAGCGTGGACATCGGCGCCAATGACACCGAGGACGAGCTTTTTTTTATCACTCATATTTATACTCCTCTTATTTATGGTACTCTACGCGCCAAGCCGCGCGTCTAACACTTGTTGAATTTGGGTCGTAAGAGACAAGAGAGACCCCTGATCCATCTCAAAGTGGTAAATAATCGTCTTGAGATTCTCCATCGCCGCTTCTAAGATCGGCAGCTCCTCGGGGGAAGAAATAGACTCATAGGCAGTCGGCAAAACGAGGGTATCAATCCCCTGTAGCTGTGCAGACAAATCAGTCCCTTTCCCTAAGAAGATTGCCTCCGGCGGCGTTTCCAAGCGAGAATACCGGGTACACGCCCGCTGGATGAGCCCGCTGAAACGCTGGCTCTTACAAAGAATACCCACCTTGGCATCCCGCGGAATCCGGGCAAGCCGCGCCGCAGTATCGGGAGACAGGGTCATGACAATGGCAGCCATAGGCTGTTTCGTGTCAACTCGCTCCGTAAGCTGGGCTAGGTGAGTAGTAGTGAGTACAAGTAAATCTAAGTCAGAAGAAAGCAAGTCTGGATGACGCAATACATCGTCAAGAAGAAAACTTTTCGCCTCTACATTGGGGAGGGGAGCGATCTGACTGCAAATCTCAGCCAATGCCTCAGAAGAGCAATCGATCACACCAAGTTTAATCACAGGTCCCATTTCTTCCAGCTCTCTGAGGCGGAGGTCAAAGAAAATCCGCGCCTCTTGGGGAGTGAGTCCCAAAGCCAAAATCTCACCGAGAGCCCGATCCACCGCTTGGATCGCCCGCTGTTTCCGGCTTTGTGCGCCGGAATTGGAGCCGGAACTGGGAAGGGGAGCCAGCCGCTCTGGCGCGGTCGGACGAACAAAGGTACCCCGCCCTTGGTGCATGACAATATAACCCCGCCGTTGCAGTGTGTCATAGGCCTGACGCACAGTACCGATGGCAAGCCCGTTTTGCAAGGCAAGTGCTCTGACAGTCGGGAGCTTCGTCCCCACAGGCAGTACACCTTGTTGGATATCAGCAGTTAGCTGAGAGACAATCTGTTCATAGACAGGGAGAGAGCGCCCCGGATCAATTGTAATTTGCATCAGTGGCCTCCTTCAAATTATGTGAATCGTACTAGTACAATTGCAAAATCAGTCTAGTACAATTATAACAGAAACTCATCCGCTGTCAAGATAGAAAATTCCCGAAACTGCCTGTTCCATGTGTCTGCAATTAATGATATAATAACTTCAACTGTGTACTCTAAGGAGGGGGATAACAATGTGCAACTGTGCAGAAACAAGTAAATATTGGGACGCATTTGAGAAAGTCATGGAAGGCTTTTCCGGCAAACAGGCCGAACTGATTCCGATCTTGCAGAAACTACAAGATGCCTATGGCTATCTGCCGGAAGATGTGATTGCACGTCTTTCTGAACGAACGGGAATTTTCGTCTCCCAAATTATGGGCGTTGCGACTTTTTATTCCCAGTTCCGGCTGGAACCGGTGGGGAAACACGTGGTCAAGATCTGCTTCGGCACCGCCTGCCATGTCATTGGTGCGGAAAACATCGCAGACGCAATCTGCCGAGAACTCGGGATCGCTTTGGGCGGTACGACAGAAGATCGGATGTTTACTGTAGAGTCCGTCGCCTGTATCGGTTGCTGCTCCTTGGCGCCTGTTATCACCATCAATGAGGAGACCCACGGACGCCTAACGCCGGAGACAGCCCGGGGCGCCATCCGCGCATTCCGGGAAAGGGAGGGAATTTGAGCATGAAACAAGTCATAATCGGCCTAGGTTCCTGTGGCATTGCCGCCGGAGGACTACAGGTGAGAGATACATTGACAGAACTTGCAAAAGAAGCGCGTACATCGATTCAAATCAGTGAAACCGGCTGTATGGGGATGTGTTACACAGAACCTATGGTCGAAGTGAGAGATACAGATGGAAAACGTTTCATCTATGGCGGTGTAGACGAAACCCGTGCGGCGGAAATCTTCAAGAGTCATATCCTAGAAGATACCCCCCTCCGTGAGGCCGTAGTCATCGACTCCGACGGAGACGGCACCGAGCAAAATTTCCTCGCCCGCCAAGTGCGCATAGTATTAGAGCGCTGCGGGGCGATTGACCCTGAGTCGTTGGATGATGCGTTGAAAATGGACGCATACAAAGGCCTAGAAAAGGCTCTCAAAAAGATGAGCCCAGAGGAAGTCATAGCCGAAGTGCTCAAATCCGGTGTAAAAGGCCGCGGTGGCGCGGGATTCCCGACAGGTATGAAATGGAAATTTGCCGCAGGCTACGATGCCGACCAAAAATACATCATCTGCAACGCCGACGAGGGTGACCCCGGCGCATTCATGGATCGCAGCATTCTAGAGGGCGACCCCCACAGCGTGATCGAAGGTCTGATCATCGGTGGCTATGCCATCGGCGCTACCGAGGGCTATGTCTATGCCAGAGCAGAATACCCCATCGCCATCCGCCGTTTACAGATCGCCATCGAACAGGCCGAGGCGCGGGGATTCCTTGGGGAAGACATCTTTGGTACAGGATTTAACTTCAAACTCCACATCAAAGAGGGCGCAGGCGCTTTCGTCTGCGGAGAAGAGACAGCTCTAATCGAATCTATCGAGGGGAATCGTGGCATGCCCCGCATCCGGCCTCCATTCCCGGCGGAGTGCGGTCTGTTTCAGAAGCCGTCTAACATCAACAATGTAGAAACCTTGGCCAACATCGGTTGGATTATTCGAAACGGCGCAGACGCCTTTGCCGCAATCGGTACCGAGGCAAGCAATGGCACCAAGGTTTTCGCTTTAGCGGGCAAGGTGAAAAAAGGCGGCTTGGTTGAAATCCCCATCGGTATGCCCATCCGAGATGTAGTCTTCGACATCGGCGGCGGTACATCTTCTGGGAAGCCCTTCAAAGCAGTCCAAATGGGCGGCCCTTCCGGCGGCTGTATCCCGGCTGATCTAATCGACACCATCATAGATTACGCTCCCTTGGCTGAAACAGGTGCAATCATGGGATCCGGCGGGATGATCGTCATGGACGAAGACAACTGCATGGTAGACATTGCCCGCTACTTTCTCCAATTCACCCAGTCAGAATCCTGCGGCAAGTGTACCTTTTGCAAAATCGGCACAAAGCGTATGCTGGAGATCCTAGAGCGCATCACCGAGGGCAAGGGTGAGGCGGGTGACATTGAAAAGCTGGAACACCTGTCCCATCAAATCAAAGGAAACTCCCTCTGCGGCCTCGGACAAACCGCACCAAACCCGGTGCTTACGACCATCCGTTACTTCAAAGATGAGTACATCGCCCACATCGAAGAGAAAAAATGCCCCACCAAGCAGTGTAAGGCACTGATTCACTTCGAAATCACAAACGACTGTGTCGGCTGTACCATCTGCGCGAGGAAATGCCCAGTAGAGGCAATCCGAGGCAAGGTGAAAGAACTCCACGTCATAGACCAAGACAAGTGTACGAAATGCGGCATCTGTAGAGATGTTTGTAAATTCGGCGCCGTCATCGTGGAATAGGGAGGAGGATGAAGATGAAACTCACAATCAATGGAAGACAGTGTGATGTCCGCCATGGACAAACCGTCTTAGAAGCTTGCAGAGAACACGGGGCATTCATCCCAACTCTCTGTTATGATCCACGCCTGAATCCCCTCGGCGCATGTATGATCTGCCGCGTAGAAATCGAAGGCCAAAGAGGCACCCCTCTAGCCTGTGGCACAACAGTAGCTGAAGGCATGGTAATCACCACCGATTCAGACGCAATCCGCGAGTCAAGAAAGACTTGCCTAGAACTCCTAGCCTCTGAACACTACGGCGATTGTACCGCACCCTGTACGCTGGAGTGTCCCGCACACATGGATGTACAGGGTTACATTGCCCATATCGCCAAGGGTGAGTATAAAGAGGCAATCCGCCTCATGAAAGAGACAAATCCGCTCCCTGTCGTCTGCGGCAGAATCTGTGTTCGCACCTGTGAGAGCGTTTGCCGCAGAAACCTGATGGAAGGCACTCTAGGCATCGCCTATCTCAAACGCTTTGCGGCAGATATTGACCTCGCCCAAGAGACACCCTATCTCCCGGAGAAAAGGGAAGCGACAGGCAAAAAAGCCGCCATCATCGGAGCGGGACCAGCCGGGTTATCGGCGGCTTGGTATCTGGCTGAGATGGGGCATGAGGTCACCATCTTTGAACGGCAAGAAAACCCCGGCGGAATGCTTCGCTACGGCATCCCCTCCTATCGGATGCCGAGAGAAACCCTAGACGCGGAGATTGACATCATCAAATCCCTCGGCGTAGAGATCCAATACGGCATAGACTTCGGCAAAGATATCACGGCAAAGAGCCTCAAATCAGACGGCTACGACTCCATCCTCCTAGCAGTCGGCTCCCAAATCGGCTGGCCTCTGGATATCCCGGGAGAAGAAGGCTGCTCCAAAGTGCTCATCGGCGTAGATTTCCTCGGCTCCGTCACAAGGGGTATTCAACCGGACTTCACCGGTAAGAGGATTGCTATAGTGGGCGGTGGAAATACCGCCATGGATTGTGCGAGAACATCCATACGCTTGGGTGCAGAGAGTGTACAGCTCATCTACCGCAGAACCATCGCGGAAATGCCTGCTGACAAGATGGAGATTGAAGAATCTCACCATGAGGGCGTACTCTTCGAATGTCTCACAAATCCGACCAAGGTAGCCGAAGCGAGTGACAAAATCAACCTAACCCTCACCAGAATGGAGTTGGGTGAACCTGACGAATCCGGCAGACGCCGTCCCCAAGTGGTGGCAGACTCAGAGTTTGCTCTAGAGCTGGATTACGTCATCTCCGCCATCGGTCAGACTCAAGACCTGAGCTTCATCGGCGAAGATTGCAATGTAACAGTAAACCGCGAGAAGATCGCCGCTGAGGAACAAACAGGTGTCACAAACATAGACGGCATCTTCGCCGCGGGAGACGCGGTGACAGGCCCCCTAACTGCAATCAAAGCAATCGCCGGGGGCAAACGGGCGGCGCTCGCCATGGATCAATACATGAGCGGTGCTCAGATTGTGGCACCCCAAGAGTGCTACAACCATGTCCGAGGGAAAACACTGGAGGATCTAGATCCGGCCGCCCTCAGCCATCTGCCAAAGATTGATCGGGTATCCATGCCTGTCCTCTCAGAGGTGGAGCGGCATCACAATTTCAAAGAAGTGGAGCGGGGCTATACGGAGGAACACGCAAAACTAGAAGCTTCCCGTTGCCTCAAGTGTGGTTGTGCGGATGTGGAGGAGTGCAAGCTCCGCGAATACGGCACAGTCTACGAAATCGACCAATTCGCATTGGCGGGTGCCATGACGAAGCATCCCATCGACGAAAGCCACGCGTACATCGTCCGTGACCGCAACAAATGTATCATGTGCGGTCGCTGTGTACGGATCTGCATCGAAACAGGCGCAGGTGTCCTAGGCTTTGTCGGGCGCGGATTTGACACCACGGTGGAACCATCTTTCAGCGTTCCCCTTGGAGAGGAAAAAAATTGTACTTCTTGCGGTCTCTGCGTCTCCACCTGCCCGGTGGGAGCCCTCGTACCGAAAGAGGATATGGAGCTCCCCACAGATGCCTACCTCGATGTAGAGGACATTGACCTAACCCCAATCGCTGAGGCAGTGAAACAGGCCACAGGTAAATAGATTATCCCGGCGGGCGATTACGAGTTGCCCGCCGCGGCTATACTACTCAAAAGGAGTGATTTCCATGTCCGTGCAGACCCACCTAAAAGACTACGCCCGCCTGATCGTCCAGATCGGCGCAAATGTCCGCCCCGGTCAAACGGTGGTGCTCTCAAGCTCCACCGACTCCGCCTACTTCGCCCGCATTGTAGCGGAAGCAGCCTACGATGCCGGAGCCAGAGAGGTAGTCACTCGTTTCTATGATGACACCCTCAAACGCATGCACTATTTCCGAGCAGATACCACCGTTTTCGATGAAGTCCCCCGCTGGATCCCGGAGTTCTACAACGAATACGCCGAACGAGAGGCCGCCCTAATCCACATCATCGCCTCAGACCCGGAACTGCTCCTAGGCGTGGATCCCGACCGCATCCAGCGCGCCAATATCTCCTCCTCCACTGCCACCAAAGCCTTCCACGACAAGCTGATGGCAAATGATTTCCCATGGACAATCGCCGCCATCCCCGGAGAAGCTTGGGCAAAGAAGGTATTTCCTGATCTGGAACCCCAAGTAGCGGTTGCCCGCCTCTGGGATGCGATCCTAGCCTGTGTCCACGTAGGAGATGGCGATCCGATAGAAATCTGGCGTGAGAAGATCAAAACCATGTCCAAACGCGCTGAGACGCTCAACAACTACCGCTTCCAAACCCTCCGCTTCCAAAACAGCCTCGGCACAGATTTGACCCTCACCCTTCCGGAAGAGCATCAGTGGGTAGCCTGCGGAGAAGAGGCGAAGACAGGCCAGCCCTTTGTGGCAAATATCCCAACAGAAGAAATCTTCGTCCTGCCCGACAGATTTGGCACCGAGGGCGTGGTTTATTCTAGCATGCCTCTGTCTCTAAATGGGAATCTGGTAGAGGATATTAAGTTCACTTTCAAAAAAGGCAAGATTGTAAAAGCAGAGGCCTCCAGCGGACTCGAACACCTAGAGAAAGAACTAGACATCGACGAAGGCGCCCGCTATCTCGGTGAGATCGCCTTGGTACCCCACGCCTCCCCGATTTCCGAGATGGGGATCCTCTTCTACAACACCCTCTTCGACGAAAACGCCTCCTGTCACCTAGCTTTCGGCAAGGCCTACCCGAAATTCCGCGATGCAGACCAGCGAACAGAGGAAGAACTAAAAGCCCGCGGCATGAATGACTCCCTAGTCCACGTAGACTTCATGATTGGCACAGCAGATCTGTCGATTGTTGGGATGACAGAGGATGGACAGGAAATTCCGGTGTTTGTAGATGGAAATTTTGCAATCTAGCCTGTAGAGGCGAGTTATATATTACGAGTACAGGGGAGTATTGACTTAATGCGCATTACATGGTAAACTAGATATACAAAAGGGGACTGTCGCTTGGTTCGGGCAGCCTAGTCCTTGATGGTGCTAAGAACAGAGGGCGCCGAGCATTGCGAGTGCTTGGCGCCTTGTCTTATCTTTTCCTGTCAAGTAACAGGGCGATAAGTGCTATTACAAATGTCGCAATGACAAACAAAGTATCATAAGTAACATACTGCATAGCATCACCTCCTTTGCAGGAAGTGACCAAGCCGCCT
>Ga0131853_10000541_pt1 | contig 69688 bp, 77 predicted proteins | sample TergutLab28metaG_FD_92764 | JGI IMG/M metagenome (GOLD analysis project Ga0131853, IMG submission 92764) | Labiotermes labralis P1 segment gut microbial communities from Petit-Saut dam, French Guiana - Lab288 P1 (version 2) (version 2) | ecosystem: Host-associated > Arthropoda: Insects >... | reverse complement strand
TCATCGAAGAGAACGCGATCCCTGACGATGTCACGATCCAGGTGCTGACGCAGGCCCGCGAGCACCTGATCACTCGCACCTACGAGGCGCTGATCGGCGCGAAGCAGGCGATCGTGCACCTCTACAACTCCACCTCGATCCTGCAGCGCGACGTCGTGTTCCGCACCGACGTGCAGGGCGTGGTCGACATCGCGCTCGAGGGCGCGCGCCTGTGCCGCGAGTTCGAGAAGACGGTGCCCGAGACGACCGTGTACTACGAGTACTCGCCCGAGAGCTACACGGGCACCGAGCTCGAGGTCGCGGCGCGCATCTGCAACGAGGTGCTCGAGGTCTTCGAGCCGACGCCCGAGCGCAAGGTCATCATCAACCTGCCGGCGACCGTCGAGATGGCGACGCCGAACGTCTACGCCGACTCGATCGAGTGGATGTCGCGCCACCTGAACCACCGCGAGAACGTCATCATCTCGCTGCACCCGCACAACGACCGCGGCACCGCGGTCGCGGCCGCCGAGCTCGGCTACATGGCCGGTGCGGACCGCATCGAGGGCTGCCTGTTCGGCAATGGGGAGCGCACCGGCAACGTCGACCTGGTCACGCTGGGCGTCAACCTGTTCACGCAGGGCATCGACCCGCAGATCGACTTCAGCGACATCGACGCGATCAAGCGCACGGTCGAGTTCTGCAACCAGCTGCCCGTGCCCGAGCGCAGCCCGTGGGGCGGCGACCTGGTGTTCACCGCGTTCTCCGGTTCCCACCAGGACGCGATCAAGAAGGGCTTCGAGCGCATGGCGGCGGATGCCGCGGCCGCAGGCAAGACCGTCGACGACATCGAGTGGGCCGTGCCCTACCTGCCGGTCGACCCGCGCGACCTGGGCCGCAGCTACGAGGCCGTCATCCGCGTCAACTCGCAGTCGGGCAAGGGCGGCGTCGCCTACCTGCTCAAGACCGACCACGCGCTCGACCTGCCGCGCAAGCTGCAGATCGAGTTCAGCGGCGTCGTGCAGGCGAAGACCGACGCCGAGGGCGGCGAGGTCACGAGCGAGCAGCTGTGGGCCGTCTTCCAGGACGAATACCTGCCCGCCACCGACGCCGAGGCCAAGTGGGGCCGCTTCGAGCTGCTGGGCAGCCGCATCGAGAGCGAGGAAGAGGGCGCCTGCTCGTTCACCGCGAGGCTGCGCGACGGCGAGTCGGTCGAGCAGGCGAGCGGCGAGGGCAACGGGCCGATCGACGCGTTCATCCAGGTGCTGGTGGGCCGCGGCATCCGCGTCTCGCTCTACGACTACGTCGAGCACACGATGAGCGCGGGCGGCGACGCCCAGGCCGCGTCCTACGTCGACCTCGACGTGAACGGCACGCGCCTGTGGGGCGTCGGCATCGACGCGAACACGTCGATCGCGTCGCTCAAGGCGATCGTCTCGGCCGTGAACCGGGCGATCCGCGCCGAGCAGTCGACCCGCGCCGGCGAGCTCGTCGGCGCGTAACCGAGCCGCGGCCTTCGGCCGGGGCCCGGCGGCTTCCCACAAGGGAGTCGCCGCCCCGGTGGCTCTTCACGAGAGAGCGGCCGGCCCCGGCCGGAGCGCCGCTATCCGCGCTAACCGCACGCCGCGCCGGCCGCACGCCGCGCATCACGGGACCGCACACCACGGCACCATCGACTTGTCAGAGAACGTCGTCAACCGACCGAGTTGAGGGCGTTCTCTGCCAGGTCGATCGTCGACTCAGCCGCGCGCCGCGATCGAGAACGTCATCGGCACGCGGTCGCGCCCCTCGGGCAGCACCCAGTTGTCGCCCTCCGGCACCATGCCGTTCAGATGATGCCACTGCAGGGTGTCCTGCTCGCCGAAGGCCTCGATCGCGAGCCCGGCGCCGAGCAGGGCGCCGATGATCTCAGAGAGGGGATGCTGCCACTCGTACTGCGAGGTGGCGGTGAGCTTCGCGTCGCCGATGTAGCTGTACTCGCCGACGTAGAGCTTCGGCTCGGTGGAGTGGAAGTACGGGTCGCGCACCACGAGCAGGCCGTCCGTGCGGTCGGGGTCGAGCGTCATGACCATCGGGTGGTTCTCGCGGATATAGAACAGCCCGCCCGGCTTGAGCAGCGCACGGATGCTGCGCGCCCACGCCGTGAGATCGTCGAGCCACACGAGCACGCCGATGCTCGTGTAGACGATGTCGAACTTCTCGGTGACGGCGACGGATGCCTCGGCCACGGTCGACTGCACGAAGCTCGCCTCGAGCCCGGCGCGCTCCGCGAGCGCCCGTGCAGCCGCGACCGCCTCGCCCGAGAAGTCGATGCCGGTCACGCGTGCGCCGAGCCGCGCGAAGCTCAGCGTGTCGGTGCCGATGTGGCACTGCAGGTGCGCGAGGGACAGGCCGTCGACCGAGCCGTTCGGCAGGTGGGGCGCCATGAGCGGCAGGTCGTCGCGCACCACCGAGGAGATGCGCGAGGCGTCCGCCGCGAACCCGTCCGTGTCGTAGGCGACGAGGTGGCCCGCGACGCGGTCGTCCCAGTTGGCACGGTTGGTCTCGAGGTGCAGGTCGTCAGTCATCCGTCGTCTTCTTGTCGTGCCGCTGCACCCGGTACGTCGCCACCGGGCCCGTCTCGGTCTGGGTGAACCCGCGCGGCGCGGGCGCGCGCCTGCGCAGCAGGATGAAGCCGGCCGCGGGTCTGCTGAGGCTGAGCGAGCGCTGCTCGGGCAGGCTCCAGCCGAACACGACGGCCAGCAGACGCACCGCGAAGGTGATGGCGGTTCCGATCACCGCCGCCCAGAACACCGACACGTTCGCGTCGTGCAGCGCGACCTGGCTGAGCGTGCCGGCGGCCGCCGCGACCGCGTAGAGCGAGCCGACGTGCATCACCGTGATGGGCATGTTCAGCAGGATGTCCCGCAGCAGGCCTCCGCCGACCGCCGCGATCATGCCCACGAACGCCGCGGGTATCTCGGGCAGCCCGAACGCGAGGGCCTTGGTCGTGCCGATCGCGCCGAACAGGCCGAGCGTCAGCGCGTCGAGCACGGTGATGACCGGGTCGATGCTCGTGAACAGTCGTGCGAGCAGCATGCCGACGAGCGCCGCGGCGATCGCGGTCGGGATGTACCAGTTGCTCGAGAGAGCGACGAGCGAGGTGGACAGGAAGACGTCGCGCAGGATGCCGCCGCCGAGGCCCGTGGCCACACCGATGAACGCGACGCCGAACAGGTCGATCTTGCGTTCCCGGAAGCCGCTCGCGTAGGCGGCGCCCTGGATCGAGCCGATCGCGATCGCCGCGAACTCGGCCCAGTGGGGGATCGTGAAAGTGGCGCCGTCCACGGGCCGATTCTGGCACGTGCGACCGGGCCGGAACCGGAAGCCGCACAGGTCGCGTTGAGCCGATTCGGGTGCACGCGCCGCGATAATCGAGTGTGCCGACTTACCGTGACGAGGCCGTCGTCCTCAGGACCCACAAGCTGGGCGAGGCCGACCGGATCGTCACGCTGCTCTCGCGCCGCCACGGCAAGATCCGGGCCGTCGCGAAGGGCGTGCGGCGCACGGGCTCGCGCTTCGGCTCGCGGCTCGAGCCCTTCATGGTCGCCGACCTGCAGCTCTACGAGGGCCGCAGTCTGGATGTCATCCAGCAGGCCGAGACGCTCGGCGCCTACGGCGCCGACATCGCCGCCGACTACGCGAGCTACACCGCCGCCAACGCGATGGTCGAGACGGCCGACCGGCTCACCGAGGCCGAGGGCTCGCTGCAGCAGTACCTGCTGCTCGTCGGCGCCCTGCGCTCGCTCAGCCGCCGCGAGCACACGCCCGCGCTGACCCTCGACTCCTACCTGCTGCGTGCGCTGTCGATCGCCGGCTGGGCGCCGTCGTTCGGCCAGTGCGCGCGGTGCGGCAAGCCCGGCCCGCACGACCGCATCGTGCCCCAGCTCGGCGGGGTGGTCTGCGACGACTGCGCGCCGCCCGGCGTCGCGCACCTCGACGCGGAGACGCTCGGCCTGCTCGGCGCGCTGCTCACGGGCGACTGGCCGACGGCTGAGGCATCCGTCGAGCTCACCCGGACCAAGGCGAGCGGAATCGTCGCCGCCTATCTGCAGTGGCACCTCGAGCGCGGCCTGCGTTCGCTCAGCCACATCTCCCGAGAGGTTCCCCCCGCGTCATGACGCCGAAGCCGTTCACGCACAAGGACGCCCTGCCGTTCCGCCCCCTCGACTGGACGGGCGTCTATCCGCCCGCCATGCCGACCGGCGCGGTGCCGAATCACGTCGCCATCGTGATGGACGGAAACGGTCGCTGGGCGAACCGCCAGGGGCTGCCGCGCATCGAGGGGCACCGCGCGGGCGAGGCGACGATGGTCGACGTCATCGCGGGCGCCGTGCAGATCGGCGTCAAGCACCTGAGCCTCTATGCGTTCTCGACCGAGAACTGGGTGCGCTCGCCCGACGAGGTGCGCTTCCTGATGGGCTTCAACCGCGAGGTGCTGCACCGCCACCGCGACCAGCTCAACGAGTGGGGGGTGCGCATCCGCTGGGCGGGGCGCCGCCCGAAGCTCTGGAAGTCGGTCATCAAGGACCTCGAGATCGCCGAGGAGCTCACGAAGGGCAATGACCGCCTCACCGTGACGATGTGCGTCAACTACGGCGGCCGCAACGAGATCGCGGATGCCGTGAAGAGCATCGCGCGCGACGTCGCCGCCGGCGCGATCCGCCCGAGTGCGGTCAACGAGAAGCTGATCCGCAGCCGCTTCTACATCCCCGACATGCCCGACGTCGACCTGTTCGTGCGCTCCTCGGGCGAGCAGCGCACCTCGAACTTCCTGCTCTGGCAGTCGGCCTATGCCGAGATGGTGTTCCTCGACACGCTCTGGCCCGATTTCACGCGCACCGAGCTGTGGCGCGCGATCGAGATCTACGCGAGCCGCAACAGGCGGTTCGGGGGAGCGGTGGATGCCCCGGCCGCGGCATCCGGCGAGCCGGCGTCTGTGCCGCCGTCACCCGGCACCGGTGTGTCGTTGTGATCGTCCGCTTCACCGAGTTCGACGACACCCCGCTCGAGACCCTGCACTGCACCGCCCGCACCGCCGACCAGCGCGGCGCCTGGCTCGGCGTGGACGCGGTCACCGCGCTGTTCGTGCCGTGGAACGCCGACTGGTGCGCGCGGTTCTACTCCGGCGACGCGGACGGCCTCGAGGTCTTCGTGCAGGCGGTGAAGCCCGTGCGCATCTCGTCCGAGCTCATCGAGCTCATCGGCCTCGACCTCGGCATCGAGGTCGTCGACGGCTCCGTCAAGCTCACGGGCGAGGACGAGTTCGAGTGGAACCAGGTCGCGCAGGACTACCCGGACGAGCTCATCACCCGTGCCCGCGCCGGCATCAACGACGCCCTCGAGCGCGTCATGCTCGCGCAGCACCCCTTCGACAGGTCGCCGGCCGAGCTCGTGGGGGAGTTCGGGGCGTAGCGCCCCGGTCGAGGCATCCCTCGCGCCCGGCCAATAGTCTGTGGTCGTGGAGATCAGACAGCGCGTGGATGCCGACCTGCCGGCCCTGATCGTCGCCCTCGCGGCGACGCACGAGGTCGACCGCTACCCGGTGCTGCCGAACCACGTCAGCCAGGAGTGGCTGCTCGAGGGCGGTGACGACGCCGCCTGGGTCGCGCAGGACGGCGAGCTCGTCGTCGGCCACATCGCGGTCGCCGAGACCGACGAGGACCCCGATTCGCTGAGCGTGCACCGTCTGTTCGTGCTGCCGGATGCCCGCGGCCGCGGCGTCGCGAGCGCGCTGCTCACGGCAGCCGAGACCTATGCCCGCGTGCTCAAGCAGGATCTGTTCCTCGAGGTCGTGAGCCACAACACCGACGCGATCCACCTCTACGAGACGCGCGGGTGGCGCTGGATCCGCCAGTACACGGCGACCTGGGCGGCGCCGGACGGCAGGCACCCGAACATCCACCTCTACGCCTCGCCCGACAACGACGCGATGCACTTCCTCGACCTGGGCGCGGGCAAGCCGACGGAATAGGCGCGCGTCTCGCGCCCATGGTGTTGCGCCGTCACTTCTGGCTGCAAACGGCGGGTTTTCGAGCCAGAAGCGGCGACGCAACACGGCTTGGTTCGCCTAGATTGATGCGGTGCCCGACACCCGAGCTGCGATCCTCAAGCGCCACATGCTCGCGACTCATCAAATGGTCGGCGACCGTTCGCGCTGGCAGAAGTTCTTCGACACAGATTCGTGGTGGCGTGATCCGACAGTAGTGGCGGCCATCGGAGCTGCGCTCGCCGATCCGTTCCGGGAAACCCGCGCAACGCTGGTTGTCAGCCCAGCCTCGTCAGGCATCGTCCTCGGCTCCCTGGTTGCTCGCGAGTTGGGGATCGGATTCGCCGTCATCAAAAAGGAAGAGGGTTCTGTCGTCGACTCCGACACCTGGATCAGCGCAACGACCCCGCCCGACTATCGGGATCGCCACCTCACCATGACCATCCGCAAACGCATGCTGCGCCCCGCGGACCGCGTGCTTGCCGTCGACGATGTCGCTGATACGGGTGGACAGCTCACCGCGATCAAACGGTTGGTCGAGATCGCCGAAGCCGAATGGATCGGTGCTTCTGTCGCCGTCGACACGATCGAGTTGCAAGCCACCCGCCGCGCGCTCGGACTGCGCTCTCTCATCAACGGGCGCGAGATCGACTAGCGAATGGAATACTTTGGGCCTCGACTCCGGTTGCCGAATGCATGACTGACGCCCCCGCGCCCATCAAGATCGACATCTGGTCCGACATCGCGTGCCCTTGGTGCTACATCGGCAAGCGCAAGTTCGAAGGCGGCGCGGGTCTGTTCGCGGGTGCCGGCGAGGGCCGAGGGGTCGAGATCGAGTACCACTCCTTCGAGCTCAGCCCCGACACGCCCGTCGACTTCGAGGGTGGCGAGGCCGACTTCCTCGCGCAGCACAAGGGCATCGACCGGGGCCAGGCCCAGCAGATGCTCGACCGGGTCACCGGCATCGCGGCATCCGTCGGCCTGAACTACGACTACGACAACCTGCAGCACACGAACACGGTGCTGGCGCACGAGGCGATCCACTTCGCGAAGGCGCACGGCAAGCAGCTCGAGATGAAGGAGCGCCTGCTGTCGGCCTACTTCCTCGAGGGCAAGCACGTCGGCACGGTCGCCGACCTCGCTGCGCTCGGCGGCGAGATCGGCCTCGATGAGGATGCCCTTGCTGCGGCCCTCGAGGCGCACGAGTTCCTTCCCGCCGTCCGTGAGGACCAGCAGACCGCGATCGAGTACGGCATCAACGGCGTGCCGTTCTTCGTCATCGACGGCAAGTACGGCGTCTCGGGGGCGCAAGAGGCGCAGACCTTCGCCCAGGTGCTCGAGCGGGTCTGGTCCGAGCGCGGCGCGGATGTCGAGACCGAGGCCGGAGCATGAAGCTCGTCCCGCTCGGCGACGCCGAGGCCGCGGTCTGCGTCGACGGGGTGTGCGAGATTCCGAACTTCGGGGCCTCCATTCGGCCGCAGACGGCCTCAGTCGACCAGCGCGATGAAGACGCCCCTACTCCGGGTCGGTGATGTCGCCCACGACGGCGCCGAACGACGCGATCAGCGCGTCGCCGTCGATGAAGGCCGAATGACCGTGTGCGCCGGCACCCATCGCGACCTCGTGGCCGGTGATCGTGGCATCCGCGTAGACCGGCCAGTCCTGCGCTGAGCCGAGCGGCGTGATCGTGCCGCGCTCGTAGCCCGTGGCGGCCAGGGCGAGCGCGGCGTCGGGCAGCTGCAGCTTGTTGACGCCCACGAGCGCGCGCAGCTTGGGCCACGAGATCTTCCGCCCGCCGGGCACGAGCGCGAACAGGAACGAGCCGTCGTGGCGTTTGACGACGAGCGTCTTGACGATCACCTCGGGTGCGATGCCGAGCACGGCGGCCGCTTCGGCGAGCGACCCGGCCTCGGGCCGCGCGACCACGCGCACCTCGAGACCGCGGGCCGCGGCATCCGCCGAGATCCGCTCCGTGCCCGTCAAACCTGCGAAGCGATCGCTCACAGCGCGCCCTCCTTCAGCATCCATCTGAGAAACTGGAATCGATGTCCACCGCAACCCTCGCCGCCGCGCCTTTGTTCCTGGGCGACCACCAGGTCGATGTGCCCGTCGTGCTGGCGCCCATGGCGGGCATCACCAACACGGCGTTCCGCCGGCTGTGCCGCGAGTTCGGCGCGGGTCTCTACGTGAGCGAGATGATCACGACCCGTGCGCTCGTCGAGCGCAACGCCGAGACGATGCGCCTGATCGGGCGGCACGAGTCCGAGAAGTACCACTCGGTGCAGTTGTACACGACCGACCCGCAGACGGTCGGCGACGCGGTGCGCATCATCGTGGCCGAGGGCCTCGCCGAGCACGTCGACCTGAACTTCGGCTGCCCGGTTCCCAAGGTGACCCGCAAGGGCGGCGGCAGCGCGCTGCCGTGGAAGCTCGGCCTGTTCCGCGAGATCGTCGAGAGTGCGAAGGCCGCCGCCGAAGACCTGCCGCTCACGGTCAAGATGCGCAAGGGCATCGACGACGACCACCTGACCTACCTCGATGCCGGCCGCGCCGCACAGGACGCGGGCGCCGCCTACGTCGCCCTGCACGGCCGCACCGCCGCTGACATGTACTCGGGCCACGCCGACTGGGACGCGATCGCCCGCCTCAAGGACGCGCTCGACATCCCCGTGCTCGGCAACGGCGACATCTGGTCCGCCGACGACGCGCTGCGCATGATGCGCGAGACGGGCGCCGACGGCGTGGTGGTCGGTCGAGGATGCCTGGGCCGCCCGTGGCTGTTCGGCGATCTAGCCCAGGCGATGCGGGGGGAGTGGCGGGAAGGCGCGGGACCGAACCCGTCCAAGTCCCAACCCGGGCTGCGCTCCGTCGCCGCCGCGTTCCGCCGGCACGCCGAGCTGCTCGTCGAGTTCTTCGAGGACGAGGGGCGCGGGTGCCGCGACATCCGCAAGCACGTCGCCTGGTATTTCAAGGGCTACCCGGTCGGCGGCGAGCTGCGCGCGAAGCTCGCGACGTCGTCGAGCCTCGCCGAGATCGACGAGCTCATCGCCCAGATGGACCTGGACGCCCCGTACCCCGGCGACGGCGCCGAGGGTGCGCGCGGCCGCCAGGGCAGCCCGCGCACCCCGACGCTGCCCGACGGCTGGCTGAACTCCCGCGAGGTCGACATCGCGACCCGCGCCGACATCTCCGCGAATGAGGCTCACAACAGTGGTGGTTGAACCGCGCTCGTACTCGCAGTTCGACACCGAGCGCTGGCTGCACGAGGAGCACTCGGGGCGTCGCAGCGACTTCGCGCGCGACCGCGCGCGCCTGTTCCACTCGAGCGCCCTGCGCCGTCTCGCCGCGAAGACGCAGGTGCTCAGCCCGACCATCCGCCTCGACTTCGCGCGCAACCGCCTCACGCACTCGCTCGAGGTCGCCCAGATCGGGCGCGAGCTCGCAACCAACCTCGGGCTGAACCCCGACGTCGTCGACACGGCGTGCCTCGCGCACGACCTCGGCCACCCGCCGTTCGGCCACAACGGCGAGAAGGCGCTCAACGAGTGGGCCGCCGACATCGGCGGCTTCGAGGGCAACGCGCAGACCCTGCGCGTCGTGACCAGGCTCGAGCCGAAGGTGTTCGGGCCCGACGGCCGGCCGTACGGCCTCAACCTGACCCGCGCGAGCCTGGACGCCGCGTGCAAGTACCCGTGGCCCCTGCAGCATGCGGTCGCCGATGCGAGCGGCCGCATGAAGTACGGCTTCTACGCGGACGACATCGAGGTCTTCGAGTGGCTGCGCTCCGGCGCGCCCGAGCGCGTGCGCTGCATCGAGGCCCAGGTGATGGACCTGTCGGACGACATCGCCTACTCCGTGCACGACTTCGAGGATGCCGTCGTCAACGGCTTCATCGATGTCGACCAGCTCGGCGACCCCGCCGCGCACGAGGCCCTGATGGCCAAGGTGCAGGACTGGGTCGGCGACGAGTTCACCCATGAGGAGCTCGAGGCCGCCTTCGCCCGTCTGCGCGCGATGCCGCAGTGGCTGCCGACCTGGACCGGTTCGCGCCTCGACCAGGCGCGCCTCAAGAACCTCACCAGCCAGCTCATCGGCCGCTTCGCCAAGAACGCGACCGCCGCCACACGCATGGCCTATCCGCGTCCGAGCCTCGCGCGCTACGCGGCCCAGGTGGTCGTCCCACCCGACGAGGCGGCCGAGATCGGTGTCATGAAGGGCCTCACGGCGGCCTTCATCATGAGCCACAACGACCGTCAGCCGGTCTACCGGCGGCAGCGCGAGCTGCTTTCGGGTCTCGCCGACGCGCTGCTCGCGACCGGGCCGGAGCACCTCGACCTCGGTTTCGCCGAGGACTGGGCCCAGGCGTCCGACGACACAGCCCGCAAGCGCGTCGTCGTCGATCAGGTGGCCAGCCTCACCGACCAGAGCGCGATCGCCTGGTTCGCGAAGCTCGTGCAGCAGTAGTCGGCCGGAAACCGCTGACAGGCATCCCGCCGCGACCCGTCGGGGTGCATCTGCCGGACATAATTGGAGGATGCCCGGCCTCATCCGTCAATCCGACATCGACGAGGTCAAGTCGCGCACCAACATCGCCGACGTCATCGGCGACTACGTCGCCCTGAAGCCCGCGGGCGTCGGCTCGATGAAGGGCCTGTGCCCCTTCCACGACGAGCGGTCGCCGAGCTTCAACGTGCGGCCGCAGGTGGGCTTCTACCACTGCTTCGGCTGCGGCGAGTCGGGGGACGTCGTCACCTTCCTCCAGAAGATGGACCACCTGCCCTTCGCCGAGGCCGTCGAGCGCCTCGCCGCCCGCGTCGGCTTCCAGCTGACCTACGAGGACGGCGGCAATGCCAGCGAAGACCGCGGCACCCGCGCCCGCATCTTGGCCGCGAACAAGGCCGCCGAAGAGTTCTTCATCGCCCGGCTGACGGGCCCCGACGCCGAGCCCGGTCGGCAGTTCCTCGGCCAGCGCGGCTTCGACGCGGCGGCGGCCACCCGCTTCGGGGTCGGCTACGCACCCAAGAGCTGGGACGAGCTCACCAATCATCTGCACAGCAAGGGCTTCTCGAACGACGAGCTCGCGGCCGCGGGCCTGGTCTCGCAGAACGACCGCGGAGGCGTCTACGACCGGTTCCGCGGGCGCGTGATCTGGCCGATCCGGGATGTCACGGGCACCACCCTCGGCTTCGGCGCCCGTCGCCTCTTCGACGACGACAACGGCCCCAAGTACCTGAACACGCCCGAGACCGCGGTCTTCCACAAGGCCCAGGTGCTCTACGGCCTCGACCTCGCGAAGCGCGACGTCAGCAAGGACAAGCAAGTCGTCGTCGTCGAGGGGTACACCGACGTGATGGCGTGCCACCTCGCCGGCATCACGACCGCAGTCGCGACGTGCGGCACGGCGTTCGGCACCGAGCACATCAAGCTCATCCGCCGCATCATGGGCGACGACGGCACGGGCGGCGAGGTCGTCTTCACCTTCGACCCCGACGCGGCCGGCCAGAAGGCCGCGACGCGCGCCTTCGCCGACGAGCAGCGCTTCACGGCGCAGACCTATGTCGCGGTCGGCCCCGACGGGCTCGACCCGTGCGACCTGCGGCTCGCACAGGGTGACGCGGCCGTGCGGCGGATGATCGCCGACAAGTCGCCGATGTTCCAGTTCATGCTGCGCCAGGTCGTGCAGCGCTTCGACCTCGACACCGTCGAGGGCCGCGTCGCGGCGGTGCGCGCGGGCGCGCCGATCGTCGCCGGCATCCGCGACTCCGCCCTGCGACCGGGGTACACGCGCGAGCTCGCCCGCATGGCCGGGGCCGAGCTGCGCGAGACCGAGCAGGCGGTGCGGTCCGCGGGGCACCGGGCGCGGGCCGCGGGGGATGCCCCTGCTCCCGAGCCGCGCGGCGAGGCATCCGCACCCGCCTCCGGCCCGATCCTCACGCCGATCACGCTCGCCGACCTCGGCTCCGACCCCGTGACCCAGACCGAGCGGCTCGCGCTCATGGCGGTGCTGCAGCTGCCCGAGGCCGTGGGGCCCGAGCTCGGCGCCCGCGCTCTGCAGGCCCGCCTCACGAACCCGACGCTCGAGCTCGTGAAGACCGCGATCGTCGCCAACTCCGATGCGGTCGGCGCGCCGGACTGGTTCGCCCGCATCCGCGGCGACCTGCCCGAGCAGTTCCGCCCGGTCGTCGATCAGCTCGCGCTCTCGCCGATCCCTGAGCGCACCGAGGAGGGGGCGAAGATCTGGGCGCGCGCGATCGTGGCCGCGCTCATCCAGAAGGACATGATCGCCCTCAAGGCCGAGCTGCAGAGCCGTCTGCAGCGCACCGACCCGTCCGATGCCGAGGCCCGGGCGACGATCGGCCGCGCGATGGCCGAGCTCGAGCTCGAGCGCCGTCGCCTTCGCGGTGAGTAGCCGGCGTCTGGGTAGGCTCGGAAACGTGAGTCGCACGCCCCACGCCAGCGCACCGATCGTCGTTCAGGACCTCGCCGCCGAGTACAAGACGAAGAGCGGGCGGGCGAACGCGCTGCGCGGCGTCAGTCTCGAGGTCGGGCCGGGGCAGATCCTCGGGGTGCTGGGGGAGTCCGGCGGCGGCAAGTCGACGCTCGCGCGGGTGCTCGCGGGCGAGCTCGCGCGCAAGGGGCCGGGCGGCTACGACATCCGCATCACGGGCGGCGACGCCTATGTCGGGGGCATCGCGTTGCGCACGCTGTCGGCACGCAAGCGCAACAGGCTCACCTTCCACACCGCGTATCTGCCTCAGGATGCCGGGGATCGCCTCGAGCGCACGGCGACGGTCTCCGAGCTCGTCCAGCAGCCCATCTTCGAGCGCGACAAGCGCTTCAACCACGAGGCTGCGCGCAACCGGGCGCTGCAGCTGCTCGACTCGGTGGGCCTGCCGCTCTCGGTGCTGGACCGCTACCCGTACGAGCTGCCCGACGGCCAGCGCCAGCGGGTGGCGATCGCGCGCTCGCTCGTGCTCGGTCCGAACGTGCTCATCGCCGACGAGCCGACGGCCGGCATCGACGTCACCGTGCGCGACACCGTGCTGTCCGTCGTGAAGCGCCTGCAGCAGGACCCGGCCTTCGCGGCCGTGATCGTCACGCACGATCTCGCGGTGCTGCGGAAGCTCGACGCGCGCGTCGCGGTGCTGCACGACGGCGTGGTCGTCGGCTACGGGGCGATCGACGAGGTCTTCGGCAGCCCGTCGCACCCCTACGTCAGCAAACTCGCGCGGGCGCTCGAGCTCGAGTAGCGCGGCCGGCCGCCGGCCCGACCACCGAGTCACCCGGACAACGAGAAAGGCCCGCGCTTTCGCGCGGGCCTTTTCTCAGCTCCCCGACTTGGACTCGAACCAAGAACCTATCGGTTAACAGCCGATTGCTCTGCCAATTGAGCTATCGAGGAATGCGGCCGGATGAACCGGCAACAAGGAATAGCTTAACCGCTCGGGCGCACACTGACCAAATCGAGACGGCGCCCGGGCATGCCTCAGCCTTCGAGCTTCTCGACCCCCGGCAGCCACTGGTTGCCCGGCACGCCCCAGCCGCGCTTGCGGCTGATCTTGAGCCACTCACGGTCGAAGGGGCGGGGCAGGCGGTCGATGTAGAGGATGCCGTCGAGGTGGTCGTACTCGTGCTGGAAGATGCGCGCGAGCCAGCCCTCGGCGTGGATCTCGAAGGGCTTGCCGTCGAGGTCGAGGGCCTCGAGGCGCGCGCGGGGCGAGCGGCGGAGCGGGAAGCGCTCACCGGGGAAGGACAGGCATCCCTCGATCTCCTCCTCGTCGTCGGCCTCGCCGACGGGAGCGGGGGTGATCCACAGCACGGGGTTGATCGCGACGCCGCGGTGCTCGACGTCGTCGTCGTCCGTCCAGCCGAAGACGAAGAGGCGCTTGTCGACGCCGACCTGGGGCCCGGCGAGGCCGACGCCGGGCGCGGCATCCATCGTCTCGAACATGTCGGAGACCAGCTGCCGCAGCTCCTCGTCGAAGACGGTGACGGGCGCGGCGGGCTCGTGAAGCACGGGCTCACCCTGGATACGGATCGGGAGTACGGCCATTCGCCCAGGATATCGGGCGGGTGTCCTGTACTTTCATGAGGTGCTCGCCGCTGCCCTGACCGCAATCCGAGGCTTCGACCAACTCGCCCTCGACCCTCGACAGTTCATCGGCATCCCTCTCGCACTGGTCGCGGCCGTGTTCCTCTCGGTCGGGGCGCAGCTGCAGCACGCCGGCGTGACGAAGGTCGATCAGAACACCGAGACGGATGCCGCCCAGGGCGGCCTGAACCTGCGCCAGCTCCGCCTGCTGCTGCGCCGCCCCAGCTGGGTGACGGGCACCCTCATGCTCGGCACCGCGGTGGTGCTGCAGCTCGCGAGCCTCGCGTTCGCGCCGCTCATCGTGGTCCAGCCGCTCGGCGCCGTCGCCCTCGTCGTCACGGCGATCATCAACTCGCGCGTGACGAAGACGAACCTCAACCGGTTGTCCGTCTTCTCCATCTTCCTGTGCGTGCTGGGCGTCGGCGTGTTCGTCGTCGTCGCCGCGTTCCAGGCACGAGAGGTGCCGGTCACCGACCGCGAGCTGATCGAGATCCTGCTCATCCTGTGCTGCGTGCTCGTGATCGCGGGCGTGCTGTTCCTCATCTACCGCAAGCGGATGCGCGCGCTCGTCTACATCGTCGCGGCGGGCTTCCTCTACGGCTTCGTCGTCACGCTCGCCAAGGTCGTCATCGCACGCGTCGAGCAGCGCGAGTTCGACATCCTCACGGCGGTCTGCATCATCGCGCTGATCACGGCCGTCACGCTCGGCGCCTACTTCGTGCAGAACGCATACGCCTCGGGGCCGCCCGACCTCGTGATCGCCGGTCTCACCGTCATCGACCCGCTCGTCGCCGTGACGATCGGCATCGTGATCCTGAACGAGGCAGTGCAGGTCGCGCCCTGGGCGGCCGTCGTCTGGGTCATCGCCGGCATGGTCGCCGTCACGGGCGTCGTGATGCTCGCCCGTCATCACCCGCAGATTCAGGGGAAACCCTGAATCTGCGCTCACCGGCCGCGCCCGCGGCCGATCTCCGAGCCCCGCGCCTAGACTGATGCGCCTACCCCTTGCCGATCCCCGATGAGGAAATCCGACGTGCCCGAACCGAGTGACACGCCCGCACGACCCCTGACGATCCTGCTGGGCTGCGACACCTTCGCCCCTGATGTCAACGGGGCCGCGCGCTTCGCGGAGCGCCTCGCCGCGGGCCTCGTCGAGCGGGGGCACACGGTGCACGTCATCGCCCCGTCGCGCACCATCTTCAAGACCGGCGAGTGGGACGAGCTTCACGAGGGCGTGCGTCTGCGCATGCACCGGCTGTTCTCGCTGCGCTGGTACCCGCACCCCTGGCTGCGCTACATGATGCCGTGGACGATCCGTCGCAACACCGCTCGCATCCTCGACGAGGTCAAGCCCGACGCCGTGCACTTCCAGTCGCACTTCGTCGTCGGCCGAGGGCTGTCGGTGACGGCGCCCGAGCGGGGCATCCGCGTCATCGCCACCAACCACACGATGCCGCAGAACATGATCGAGCACACGCAGGTCCCGCGCTTCCTGCAGCCGTTGCTCGTGAAGTGGGCCTGGTGGGACGAGGGCAAGATATTGAAGCGGGCGGATGCCGTCACGACCCCCACCCGGCGCGCAGCGGACTACCTCGAAGACGCGACCGGCATCAGGGGAGTGCACGCGATCGGCAACGGCGTGCGCGTCGACGACTACACGCCCCGTTGGGATGGTCGCGGCAACCGCATCGTCTTCGTCGGCCGCCTGACGAACGAGAAGCGCCTCGAGGTGCTGTTCCGCGCGGTCGCACAGCTGCCGGCATCCCTCGACTGGCAGCTCGAGATCGTCGGCGACGGCGAGCAGCGCCACCATCTCGACCGCCTCGCCCAGCAGCTCGGCATCGCCGAGCGGGTCGTCTTCCCCGGCTTGGTCTCGGACGAGGAGCTGAAGGCGGCGTACACGCGCGCGGATGTCCTGGCGATGCCTTCGACGGCCGAGCTGCAGTCCATCGTCACCATGGAGGCGATGTCGTCGGGTCTGCCCGTCGTCGCCGCCGACGCGATGGCTCTGCCGCACCTCGTGCACGACGGCGAGAACGGCTACCTGTTCCGCCCGGACGACATCGAGGACCTCGCGGCCAAGCTCGAGCGTCTGCTGACGCTGCCGGATGCCGAGTTCACCGGCATGAAGCGCGCGTCGCTGCGGCTCATCCAGGCCCACGACATCGAGCGGACTCTGACGACCTTCGAGTGTCTGTATCGTGGAGAGCCGGTCGTGGACCCGGTCACCGAGTACGACTCCGACGAGGAGGACTCGGGCCACGTGGCCGAGGGGCGGTAGCTCAGCCGGTTAGAGCAGGGGACTCATAATCCCTGGGTCGCGGGTTCAAGTCCCGCCCGCCCTACTTACCTAGAAAACACTGGGATCTCGGGTACTTAGTCGGGTTCCGACTAAGTACCGGAAACGGTGCGTGGCAACAAAATGGCAACATCCGTGGCGGCATGGGCCTTATCCAGCGCCCCGGCAACGGCGTCCAGGTCGTCATCGAACAGGTCGGCGTAGGTATCCAGCGTCATGGCCGCCGAGGCGTGGCCCAGCATCCGCTGGACCGCCTTGACGTTCGCGCCCGCCGACACCGCCAGCGACGCCGCCGTGTGGCGCAGGTCGTGAATCGTCAGCGCGGCAGGCAGCCCGGCGCGCGCCTTGACACCTTCGAACCAGCTACGGGCGTTAGCGGTCGGCGTGCGACGGTATCCACCGCCCTTGGCCGGAAACACGATGTCGTCGTGCCCCTTCCCCTCACACTGACGGGCGAGCGGTTCAGCCAGGAACTCGGGGAACGGCACCGAGCGCTGCTCATAGTCCTTGGGCGAGCCAAGCTCGACGCGCCCGCCGACCAGCGAGGCCGTGCGGTTCACGGTCACGCGCCTGCGCAGCATGTTGAGGTCGCCGACGTGCAACCCCGCTAGCTCACCCCACCGCAGCCCGGTGTAGGCCAGTAGCCGGATGATCAGCGCGTTGTCGTTGGCGGCAGCCTCAGCGAGCCGGTCGACCTGCTCATGGGTGAGGTACAGGTGGGCGCGCTTCACCTTGCGCGGCAGTTTCGTACCGCGGGCAGGATTGCGCGGGATGTGCCGGTCATCCACCGCCGCATCGAGAATCCCAGCCAGGATGTCGTAGCACCGCCGCACCATCGCCGCCGACAGTCCACCTGTCTTGCGCGGTCGGCCAGCGATGCCCGGTGTAACAGGTGTTACACCGGGCGCGGTGGGGGAGTGCAGTTCCTTGACCCAGAGCTGCACCGCGCTCGGCTTCACATCACCCACGGCGACGGTGCCCCACTTCGGTTCGACGTGGATGCGCCAGGCCGACTCATAGGCGACCGCCGACGACCGTTTGATGTGCGCCCGGCCATCCAGCCACGCCGCCCCCAGCTTGCCCACGGTCACACGGCCAGCGCTGGCGTCGATGTACTCGCCCGTAGCCTTCTTCACTTCGACCGAGTGCAGGAACAGTTCGGCATCCCGCTTGCGCGTAAAGCCCCGCTTCTGCCCCTGCCGGTTGTCCGGCTTCCGGTAGATCACCCGGTAACGCTGATCGCCCTGGGCCGTCTTGTACGGGTGCACGCTACCCATCCGACTCGCCGCCTTCCTGTTGCTTGACGTAGGCCGCCACGACCTCGGCCAGCCCGTCGTAGTTCCGTGGCGTATTCGTGGCGAACTGGAATACACGGGCGACTTCGGCCAGGTCCGATTCACGACGTTCGCGCAGCGCCTCGATCTCGGCTAGCGCGGGGCGCTGTAGTGCCGCGGTCATATCGAACGCGGCCTGCGCGAGCCGGTCGCTTGCCTCGCGGATGGCGACGTAGGCCGCGATCTGCTCGGCCCCATCGGCGGCCTCGGTCAGCGCCGACACCGACGTGCCGAGCAGCCGCGCGATCTCGGCCACCTCATTCAGTCGCACGGGCCGTTCGCCAGCTTCGACGCGCTGCACGGTCTGCTGGTGCCATGCGAAGCCCGCCGCCTTCATCGTTCGGGCGAACTCGGTCTGGCTGATCTTCAGCGAGTCGCGGCGCGCTCGCATACGGCTGCGGAACCGCAGTTCCCAGTCACTGGTCTCGGTAGTCGGCATGTCCATAACTCAAAATTACACCGAGTCATTACCGAAATACAAAATTGTTGTTGACATCGCTTCGCACGAGGAACAACATGTGGGTGTCACCACAACACACGGTTAGGGGATCACATGGAAAACGACCCGCTGATGAAGCCGAGCGACGTATCCGCGTTCACGGGCGTCAGCGTGAACCACCTGGCACAGCTTCGATTCCGGGGCAACGGGCCGCGGTGCATCAAGCTTGCGCCCAAGACGGTGCGATACCGGCGCAGCGACGTGATCGCGTGGATTAACGCATCCGAGCGCGCTGGGACCGCACCAGTCGCCAGTTAGCCACCACTCAGGTGGTCAGTTCTGACCACCTGCCCATCAACCAAGGGACATGCCGAGAATGCGAGAGCACAAGTGCAAGAAATGGAGATGCCCCGGGGAAGGGAACCCGGGGCAGCACACCACAGTGAATTCAATCAGCCGACGTCGATTCTACAAGGGGTAGAAGACCGCGGCAACGGCCCCACATTCCCCGGCTTCACGGGCTACCTGCGGTGCGCTGATTGCGACCAGCTTCTGTTCGTCAGCTTCCCGCGCGGCGAAACGATCTGGATTCAGTGCCGCCCCGGGCTGCCGCGGCGGCGGCTGGTGGTCACCACCGACGCGAGCACCGGCGCGAGCTGGGGGGTGCTGTCGTGACCGAAGCGATGATGCTGCGGGCGCTCGATCACGCCGAACGCGGCTGGTACGTGTTCCCCGCGACGCCTAACCCGGTGACGGGGAAGCTCGGGCCTGAATCGTTCCCGAAGGGGTGGCCGCAGCTCGCCACCCGCGACCCTGAGACGATCGCGACCTGGTTTTCGCTCGATTACCCCGACGCCCAGCCCGCTATTGCCCCTGACCGCAGCGGGTGTGTCATTCTCGATGTCGACCAACACCCCGACAAGCCCAACGGGTTCACGTCGCTCGCTGCCGCGGGCATCGCCTTCGGGCCGGATGTGCCGTTTACGATCTCGCGGTCTGGCAACGGTGTGCACTGGTGGCACCGCGGCAGCTATCCGCTGCTGGACGGCGTGCTGCCGGGCGTCGATCGGCTGGGGCGGGGCAAGTGCAGCGTGGAAGTCAACCCGGTGCCGCACGTCAACCAGGTGACCGCGAAGCTGCCCCCGTTGCTGACCGGTGGCAAGGTTGACCTGGACAGCCTGAGCAGCGGCGAGGCCGCCACCCCGGCCACCGCGAAGCTCGGCCCCGGTGAGACGTTCGCCGACCTGATCGCACGCGCCCGCACCTGCGGGAACAGTGACCTGCTGGGCGTGGTGCGCCTGTGGTGGAACCTGGCCGCCGACGGGCAGCCGAACGCCACCGAGGCGCTGGACGCCATCCGCGCCGCATGGCTGAGTCGCAGCCATGCGTCGGGCGACCCGCGGGACGAATTCAAGCGGGCACTGGACAAGGTGCTGCGGCGTGATGACGCCGAGCAGCCGGCGATTGTGGACCTGCACGCCAGCGAAGTGCGCAAGGCGGTGGAGAAGCTGCGGGTGGCCGCTGAAGCCCGGGCGCTGCTGGCTGCTGAGGATGCCGCCGCGCATGCTGAGGACGATGAGGTTTTCGACGCCGTGGACCTGGCCGAGATGCCGACACTCGAGTGGTGGGTGGAGGGCGTGCTGCCCAAGGGCGCGGTGATGCTGCTGGCCGGGCCGGGCAACACCGGCAAGACGGTCACCGCCGTGGACCTGTGCCTGCACATCGCCGCGGGGCGCGACTGGCTGGGCCGGTTCCCCACCCGGCAGGGGCGCGTGCTCTATGCGGTCGGCGAGGGCCGCAGCGGCTATCGGGCGCGCCTGGACGCTGCCACCGATCGCATGGGGGTCGACCTGCCGCGGGGCAGGTTCGCCCTTCAGACCGCGGGTGTGAACCTGCGCGACCCGGCATCGGTGGCCCGGCTGAAGGCCCGGGTGGCCGCCGACGGCATCGACGTGGTGGTGCTCGACACCCAGTCGACGCTGGCCCCGGTGGCATCCGAGAACGACAACGCCGAGGCATCCGACGTGCTGCGCACCTGCCGGGAGATCGCCGCGAGCACCCCGGGCGGGTCGGTGGTGCTGGTCAAGCACACTGACAAGGCCAACGGCACCGTGCGCGGGGCGGGGGCTTGGCGTGACGACGCTGACATGGTGTGGACGCTGAAAGGCGACCGCGACATGTTCGCCATGTCCAGCTACCCGAGCGACGGCGGCAAAGCCAAGGATGCCGCGCCGATGAAGCTGCACGGCCTGCGGGTGGCCCCACACCTGGATTCGGTGGTGCTGGAACGGGTGGTGTGGCAGCCGCCTGCCGGGCCGGATGCCGCCGATCAGCTCGCCGAAGACATGGCCCTGGCCGTGGCGCTCGACCCGCCCCCGACAAGCCAGAACGATGCCGAACGGCGGCTGGGCCTCACCCGGGCCAGGGCACGCGCTGCCTACATCGAATGGGTGCGCCAAGGTGCGCCGCGGCGCAGTGACGGCGCACCGACGGCGCAGGGGTGAACGGGGGTGTTCAGGTGCGCCGCCGCGCCGCGCCTATATATAGGCGCGGCGCGGCGGCGCACCTGAACCCCTCACCCCCGGCACGCCACCCAGCAGGACCGAAGAACAACCAACGAGAGGAACCACGCATGACTGAAACGCTCGCCGACGCAATGCGCCGCGGCAGCCTGATCGCCGAACTGGTCGCCGCGAAGGCCGACGGCAACCCTGAGACCTTCGGGGCCGTCCTGGACGCCGCCCTGGTCGCCGATGAATCCGTGTACGTGATCATCGCCAACCTGGCGGCGCTGGCCGCGGGCCTGTCGATGGAGATCTGGCACGACGACCACCACGGCGGCCTGACTGACTACATCACCCGCCTGGCCGAAGCCAGTTACCAGGCCAACCACCCCACCAACCCCGAAGGGACCGAGCAGTGACCGACCAGACCCCCGAAACACCCACCGAGCAGCCCCAGGCCGCCGCCCAGGGCGATGTGAACCCCACCCCGCCCACTGATACCGAGACAGCCCCCAAGGCCGTCAGCGGGCCGCCTGCCGAACCGGCTGAGACGCCGAACCGTGAGGCGGCCCGCTACCGCACCCAGCTTCGGGAAGCCGAAGCCGAGCGTGATGACGCCCGGGCGCAGCTCGCCCGCATCCAGGGCACCATGCTGGCGCGTGCGCTCGCCCGTGCCGACGTGACCCCGGAAGCGGTCGCCGCTGCCGGGTACGGCTTCGCCAACCTGGCAGACGATGACGGCAACCTGGACGCCGACAAGCTGACCGCAGCCGTGGCCGACACCGCCGCCCGCATCGGGGTACGGGCAGGCACCACGCCCGACCGCGGCCTGTACGTGGCCAGTCAGGGCCAGATGCCCGAGCGCATCTCGACGCGGCAGGGCAGCGATGCCGCGAAGGTCGCCGCGGGGATGACCAGCGGCGTGCCCGTCAAGCGAGAACCGTCCACCGGCCCGCTGACCAGCGGGGGAATCGACCGCGCCCTGCGTAGTGCGCTGAATCTGCCGTAAGGCGTACGCTGATTCGTGACGGCGGATGCCGGGCCAGGTGTCCGCCCGCCGTCACGAATGGCCCTGAGGGCCAGCACGCGCGGCCAGGTGCCCACGTGGAGAACATCTCCGCGAAAGGCGCACCCCCGTGCCCAACAACATCACCACCACCACCGACGCCGCATTCTCCTGGCGTCCCGATTTCGTAGCCACCGCGGCGCTCGACGCCGTACCCGACGCCCTGGTGCTTCAGACATCCACCGTCGCCGGGCGCGTTGACGGCGACGAACCCACCGTGCGCGTGCCCTATGTCGCCGCCGACGGCGATGCCGGTTTCGTTCGCGAAGGCGCGCCCATCCCGGTCAGCTCGCCGACGCTCGCTGAATGCGTCGTGCGCACCGGCAAGGTTGCCGACCTCAACCAGTTTTCCCGTGAGCAGTTCCGCCAGGCCGGTGCCGCCCAGCGCATCGGCCAGTCCATCCAGCGGGCCGTCGTCACCAAGGCGAACTGGGCCTACCTCAACCAGCCCGCCCCGACCGCCGACGGCGACCCGGCAGCGGGCCTGCTGAACATCCCCGACATCAGCGAGATCCTGACCCCGGTGACCAACCTGGACGGCCTCATCGATGCCATCGCCCTGATCGAAGAGGCAGGCGGCACCGCCAGCAACATCGTCACCGGCCCGCTGGCATGGGCCGCGCTGGCGAAGATCAAGACCGGCAGCGGGTCGAACGAGAACCTGCTGGGCGCAGGCACCAGCGACATCGTGCGCCGCGTGCTCAGCCTGCCCGTGGTCACCACCCCCGCCATGCCCGCCACCGGCCTGCTGGTCATCGACAAAACCGCCATCGTCTCGGCGGTCGGCGACGTGCAGACCGCCACCAGCGAACACGCCCTGTTCGAATCCGACAGCATGGCCGTGCGCTGCACCTGGCGCTTCGGCCAGAACGCCGTGCGGCCCGAACGCATCGTGAAGCTGACCGTTGCCACCACCCCGGGCGACCCGGGCGAGACCGGCGAGGACTGAAAACAAGCCCCCGGGGTGGGCGACCGTCCAGCACCCACCCCGGGCCACAACATCCCCGGGGCGCTTCGAGGTGTCACGCCCCGGGGACCACACGCAGGGAAGGCAGGCGCGATGCCAAGCCGCGGTTACGACGACAACGAGTACCGCAAGCGCGCTCGTGCCCTGCGGCATCGCCGACAGCCGTGCTGGCTGTGCGGCAAGCCCATCGACTATTCGCTGCCGTATACCGACCCGATGGCGTTCACCGCTGATCACGTTCAGCCGAGGGCGCTCGGCGGCAAGCTGATCAGCGAGCTACGTGCAGCGCACCGCAGTTGCAATAGCAGGCGAGGGGCGCGCGCTGAGCACAGCGGCAGCGTTGAGACGACAAGAAACTGGGCGGCATCAGACAGCGAACGCTGACGCGCTGAAATCGCTGCGTCAACCAGGCTGAGCTGGCGACCAGTTGTAGGGGGTGGGGGTACCCCCTCCCCGCCCAGGATCTCCGCCCACTGCGGCTTAGTGATATCTACTCGTGAGACATAGCGCGCTATGTCACGCCATTGCACTGCTATGTCGCCCTTCGGCTTAGTTTCAGACGCCACCAGGGCCGCTAACCCGAACGCGGGCCACCGACGTGCCGCCCACGCCCGCTAAGTTGCGGGCATGCACATCAACATCACCGCACTGATCACGATGTACGTGGCCGCGGGGCTGCTCGCCCTCATCTTCTGGACGCTGCTGGCCTACTGGGTGCTGCGCCTGGCCATCACCCACGCCATGAAGGCTCACACCACCTGGGTCGAACGCGGCAGGCCCTAACATCGGCCATTGCGTAGGCCCCGTTCCCGCCGCCCTCACGGCCATCGCCGTGCAACTCGGTATGGGTGGCGTAGTCGTAGGGGGATGCCTGATTGGTGAAGGTCGGCTGTCGATGTTCACCAATCTGATTCGTCCCGGGCGGGTTGCCCTGGCCCCGAATCGCGCCCGCCGCCTGCCCCTGTCGGATGGCCTGGCCCAGTGCGCGCTCAGCGCGGCGCACCATTTCGGTGGCGTCAAGCTGGATGCCCTCGCCGCCCCCTTGTCAGGGGCTGCCCGTCAACCTCTACCCACGCAAGCATGGCCGCATGTCTTTCAGCTTTGACGCCAACGCCTTCGGTAACGCCATTAAGGATTGGGCACGCGATTCTCTCGAAGATGAGATGGCCCGTCGCACTGCCGCTCGGGCGTGGTTTGTTCGCAGCGATCGCGTGCCTGATGGCTTTCAGATGGATGTCATCGGTGGCGAAGCGCTCAGCATGGACCCAGCCCGCGTGATCGAGAAAGCGAACATCATTTTGGCGAGCGAGCCGCGCCCTGCCGCGTACAACGTCACCGTGACGCACGCGAGTGTGCCTGGCGTGCTGGCCTTCCTGGTCGCCGACTTCGCTGAATTCGAGCGAATGTTCGCCGCAGAGCCCTGGGCCGACGGGTTGACTCTCGACACCGACGGGCTGGGGTTCGAGGTTCAGGCGGTGACAGGCGGCGACGAAACGGCTTAGTGACAGCAGTGAACCCCAGCGCGAGGCATACGCGCTGGGGTTCTGGCACCCGACGCGCAGCAATCGCGTCGGGGGCATGACGCCCGGCGCTTGGGCACCGCGTCGGGGTCGGTGTCTTCAGGGTACGGCGGCGAGCTGGGCAGGTGCCTCTGTAGCGGCGCTGCAAGGCACGCCTTTGTCTCTACGCTCGCCGACATGACAACCCCCACCCCCGTCACCATCCACATCCGCAACGCCGAGCCGGGCCAGCGCGCCGGTGCCACCATCGACCTGAACCGCGACGACATCGCCGAGCTAGTCGACCTGCTGGAAAAGACCGCCGAGCAGATCCGCGACTGGTACGGCCTGCCCGTCGGCAACCGCAAGATGCGCCGCCGCATCGACGCCGAGCAGCAGGCCCAGATGGCCGGGGCGGCATAGGCAGGCGAGACCGGCGCGAACGGGTGGGATGCAGCCTGGTCGGCAGGTGGCGGATATCCGCCACCTGCCGATCCTGAGCCGCGCCCGCGCGTGGCAACAAAATGGCAACACCTTCTGTGATTTCCGCGATTCTCAGTAAGGCAAAATCCGCGTAATTCCGCGGTTTTCGCCCCGCCGCCCCACCCCGAAAAGCCCCTTAGACGAGCAGGGGACTCATAATCCCTGGGTCGCGGGTTCAAGTCCCGCCCGCCCTACTTCGCACGCAATCGCTGGGAACGGCGGCCAGTCATGGCCGCCGTTTCGCTGTTCCCTGCTTCGTGCAACGATTCGCCGACTGCCGGGAATGACGGGGTGAAGAGTTCGACGAACCGAGGAACCCGATGAACGACATTGAACTGGACGAGGCGCTGGAGTCCGCAGTTGAGCCTCTGTCCGAGGTGGCCGCCGTCGAGGCAGGACGACTGGCTATGGAGACGATGCCGGTGCGCCTCAGACACGGGAAGCGGCCACTGCCGCGATGGCTGCGCCCGGCTGTGTTCGCCGGAGCCGCTCTGGTACTGACTGCTGGCGCCGGCACCACTGCGGTCACGATGTCGCACTGGGGCGAGGTGAGCATGCCGCTCGGGAACATCCGGAACGAGACGCCGATCCCGCTCGACTGGACGAGCGACACCGGCACCGTCGACATCTGCAAGGCATGGATCGAGATCCAAGATCCACTGCCGAGCGACCCGGCGGCTCTGGATGCCGCGGTCAGCGCCCACGATTGGGCAGGCTTCGGCCAGCGCATCTATGACGAGTCGCCTGCCGACCCGAATCAAGCAGCCGGAGAGCGGCAGACGGATGTCGCGTTGGACTCGGCGCTCAAGGACTTCGTCGAAGCGACGTTCCCTGGAATCCCGTGGATGTCACCGGGTGCCACCGGGCGAGCGGTCGTCGCCACCGGTTTCCGCTGCGACGCGCCGGCGCACAAATGAGTCGGCGCGGGAGGGGAACCGAGCGGATCGAGGCGGCGGTGCGGGACGCATCCCCGGACTTGCTCGCCTACTTCGCACGCCGCGTCGACTCGACGGAGGACGCGGCCGATCTGCTGGCGGAAACGCTGCTGGCCGTGTGGAAGCGCATCGCTGCGCTGCCTACCGACGCCGGAGAGGTACGCCCGTGGATGTTCGGCATCGCCCGGAACACCCTGCTGCACTACTACCGCGGGAAGAAGCGGCGAGCCGCGCTGGCGGACCGGTTGCGCGGCATCCTCGCCACTGAGTCGCAGCCCGGTTTCATCGACAGCTCGGAGTTCGACGGGTTGCATGAGGCCTTGCGCACCCTCGGTGAGGTGGACCGCGAGATCATCACCCTCGTTCACTGGGATGGGCTCAGTCTCGCGGAGGCGGCGCGGGTCCTGAAACTCAAGGACGGCACGGTGCGCAGCCGCTACCACCGCGCCAGGACCGCGCTTCGCGAACAACTCGAGAGCTCAACCTCGACCACCGTGCTGTCGTCGCCGGCGTGAACAACGCAGCTGGCAACGTCAGGCACGGTCAAGGAGATCGGCGGTCGCGGGTTCACGCGCCACCTGCCGCAGTTCCGGCATCCTGTCGATTCCGCCATCGTGGTTACGACCACAGAGCGGAGGGGATTGCCATGACCGAACCGATCACGACCATCGACCGGCGATTCAGCATGCCGGAGGCACAGCCGACGAGCTGGGCCGACACCGAGCAGATCCTGCGCGAGGCGCAGATGTCCTGGATCTCGACCGTCCGTGTCGACGGACGCCCGCATGTCACGCCGCTCGTCACCGTGTGGGTCGACGGCGCCGCGTACTTCACCACCGGGTTCCACGAGCAGAAGTACCACAATCTGACGGCCAACCCGTACGTCGTCATCACGACCGGGGACGCGAGTTGGAACCGCGGCATCGACGTGATCGTCGAGGGGAAGGCCGAGCCCGTCCATGACGACGCCGAACTCGCCCGCGTCGCGGCCGCGTTCGGCGAGAGGTGGGACGGCGACAGCTGGCACTACTTCGTCGAAGACGGCCACTTCGTGCAGCACGACAACGGCAGCAACAACGGCATCGGCAGCGAGGTGTTCCGGGTCGCCCCGACGAAGGTCTTCGCCCAGGCCAAAGGCGTGTTCGGCCAGACGCGGCATCGTTTCTGAGGCGACCACCGCCGGCGCCGGCGCGGGTCATCGCTTCCGATCGCGATGCGACTAGCCTCGCGGTATGTCTTGCTTCGCGAGCTGGCGCACCCGCCGCTGATTTCGTCGGCCGCTGTCGGCCGACACGAGCCACCCGACTGACTCGGTCGCGTGGCGTCATCGGTGTGTGTCAAGAAAGCGAAGCAGCATGTTCATCCGCGATTGCGAATCATCGGATCTGCCGGCCCTGATCGACCTGACGATCTCGGTTTTCCGGCCCCTGTTCGAGGAAGATCTTCCGGCCATCTGGGGGCCGGAGATCGTGACGCACGATCATCCGCACTGGGAAGACGACTACCGACGGCAGATTCCGTCCCTGCACGACCCCGCCACGGGGAAGTTCATCACGCTCGCCGAGCAGGATGGCGTGGTTCTCGGCTACGTCGGTTGGGATGTATCCCGGGAAAGCACCGGGCAACTCGAAATGGTCGCCGTGCGTGAGAGCGCTCGAGGCCGAGGCATAGCTCGGGCCCTATGCCAGCGCGTTCTGGACCGCATGGGGGAGCACGGCATCACCGTGGTTCACATCGGAACAGGCGGCGATCCGTTCCACGGGCCAGCCCGTGCGCTCTACGAGTCGCTCGGATTCACGGGGTGGCCGACGTACGATTACGCCCGCACGTTGTAGTCGGGCATGGGGCGGCCGGCCTCCGCCAACCCGCAGCCGCGGCCACGAAACACGGAAGCCTGCTGTAAGGGTGTCTTGTTCAGAGCGCGTTGACGGATGGATTGGCATCCGCGAAGACCCGCTCGTATTCGCCTCGTTCGAACACGAATCCATTCGCACGGAGCGCTCTATGACTGCACGGGTTCTCCTGCGTTCGTCACTACGGTGTATGTCTTCTAGTCGTATCGTGACGGGTGTGGGCGGTGGTGTCTCGCTTGTTGTCAGGTTCGCCCGGGGGTGATGCCGGATGACCGCTTCAGCGCGGCGTGATCAGGACGCCTCACGATACTTCCTCGCGCGGCCTCTCGAACAAGCGCGTGCCATCGCGGCCCGAGTCAGTTCGGCAGTCGCATTCGGAGCCGATGACCCAGACGACTTGCTCGACATCACCGGGCACGAGCGTCTGCGAGCCGCGTTGCAGTCCGAGTTGCCCGAGGCCCGGGTCGACTTCCTCAGATTGGCGAGCGAGGTCGCCGGGACCGCCCGCATGCTCGCCACTGTGGAGTGGCGAGCCAACGGGCATCGGCCGCGAGACTCGCCCACTGTGAGTCGAGGCACGCTTGAGGCCGCCCTCGTCATTCACCTTCATGCGGAGCCGGAGTCCCTCCCCGCGCGGCTCCTCAGCGAGCAGGAGGCGGCCTATCGGTTGCTGTACGGCAAACCGCGCATGTTCAAGCCGACGCCACCGTCCAGCGACGCGGTACGGGAATGGGCCCTACTGAATCGGGGGCACCAGCAGGCGCTCTACGCGTATTGGCAGGAAATCGAGCGAGCGACATGAGTGTCGTTACGTCACTCGTGTAACACGGCCGAATTCAAGAAGGTCGACCAAACCTGGCGGCTCGAGCATCCGAACCCGGCCAAGGTCGCGGCCGAAGCGGTAGGAGTCGGACATGCCGAGAAGACTGGTCCGCATGAACGAAGCTGCTGAGCGCTCGGATGCAGACGAGCCGCTCTTGTTGGCGGTGGATGCCGTGACCTTCACCGTGCCGGATCTCGACGCCGGCGTCGCCTTCTACCGTGACCGCCTCGGCCACCGGCTGCGCTGGCGCAATGACGCGATCGGCCAAGCCGCGCTCGCGTGCCCCGAGTCGCGGACGGAGATCGTCCTGACCACGCAGTTGTCGGCCGAGCCCAACTGGCTCGTGCGCGACGCCGTTGCGGCGGCTCAGCGGATCGAGGCGACCGGAGGCCGGATCATCGAGCCGCGGATCGAGATCCCCGTCGGCACGGTGTCGGTCGTCGAGGACCCGTTCGGGAACCGGCTCGTACTGATCGATCTCGGCAAGGGTGTGTACCAGACGGATGACAGTGTCGAGGTGACCGGGGTCCAGGCCCGCAACTGAACAGGAGACGCCGGCACGTCGAAGTGAACCGATCCTGACGCCGCTTCGTGAAGCCGTGCGTAGGAGCTTTTACTTCGTGATCGTGAGGGGTGCTCCATGTCTCCATCCATCCGCGCAGCCGGCGTCGCCGGCGCGCTGCTTCTCGCCGTCGCCGGCACCGCGCCGTCATCCGCGTCGGCGTCCTCGCCTTTCCTCGGCTCGCTGAACAAGATCGACGTCGTCTCGTCGACGGTCCCCGCCAACGGCGATGTGAATCCCTATGGGATCGCCGTCGTGCCGCATACGGTCGGCGAGCTGCACGCCGGGTCGGTGCTGGTCAGCAACTTCAACGCGGCGAGCAACCTGCAGGGCACCGGCACGACCATCGTGCAGATCAGCCCGTCCGGGGCGCAGTCGCTGTTCGCCCAGATCGACGGCGCGCAGCTGCCCGGCGCCTGCCCCGGCGGCATCGGCCTGACGACCGCGCTGACCGTGCTGCGGTCGGGCTGGGTCGTGGTCGGCAGCCTGCCGACCTCCGATGGTTCCGCGGCGACGGCGCAGTCCGGATGTCTGCTCGTTCTGGACAGCCACGGCAGGGTCCGCGAAACCATCTCGGGCCCGCGCATCAACGGCCCGTGGGACATGACAGCGCGTGACAACGGCGCCACCGCCGAGCTCTTCGTGACGAACGTGCTGAACGGCACCGTCGCCGCCGGGGGAGCCGTGGTCGACCGCGGCACCGTGGTGCGGATCAAGCTCAGCGGGCTCGAGAGCAGGAACGGCAGACCCCACGCCGGCGAGCCGGTCGTCATCGCGTCCGGCTTCCCCGAGCACTCCGACCCGGCAGCGCTGGTCATCGGGCCGACAGGGCTGGCCTTCAACCCGCGCACTGACATCCTCTACGTCGCCGACACGGTCCAGAACCGCATCGCGGCCATCCCGCGTGCGTTGACGCGTCATCAGTCGGCGTTCACGGGCAAGGATGTCTCGATCGGGGGCTCGCTGAACCAGCCGCTCGGACTCGCCCTCGGCCCCAACGGCGATGTGCTCTCGGTCAACGCCGGCGATGGGAACGCCGTCGAGACGAGCCCCTCGGGCACGCAGGTCGTGACGAAGCTGCTCGAGCCGGCGGGCGCCGGAACCCTGTTCGGGCTCGCGCTCGCGCCGCGGCACACCGGTCTCTATTTCGTGGACGACGGCGACAACACGCTCCGGATCCTGCACTGAAGCCCGAAGCACGTCATCCGAGGGAAGCGAGGCGGCTAGGTTCTTCACAGGGGAGGGGTGAGCGTGCACGTCGACGACACGGAACGGCTGATCGCAGTGATAGCGGATGCCGTCGAGTCACGGCTGCGCGTGGAGCAGAACCCGATTGTCGCCGACCCCGTCGCCCGTGACGAGCTGCGTGGGCAGATCGGCCGTCTCGTCGGCCGTGTGCTCGCGCGCCTCGGGGTCGACGGGGACGCGCCGAGGCCGGAACACGAAGAGCATGAGGCGCCGATCGGCACCCGACGTGCCCGCCAGGGCATCCACCCCTCCGCCAGCCTGGCCGCTGCGGATGCCCTCTTCGACGTCGCGCTGCCCGAACTCGTCGCGGCCGCTCCCCTCGCCGAGCAGTTCGCGGTCGCCCGCGCTCTGAACGCGACCCTCCGGTCCGAGGTCACCCGAGCATCGACCGACTACGTCGACGCGCTCGTCGGCCGCCTCGAGCCACGAGCAGATCCGACCCCCACGGGCCCGCGGCTGCCACCGCTCACCGCGCGCGAGCTCGAGGTGCTGCGCCTCATCGCCCAGGCCCGTTCCAACCAGCAGATCGCCGTCGAGCTCTCGATCACCGAGGGCACGGTCAAACGGCATGCAGGGTCGATCTACGACAAGCTCGGCGCGCGCTCGCGACTCGATGCGGTGCGGATCGCCACCGCCGCTGGCATCCTGTAGCCATCATGACGGCCTTCGCGGACAAGCCGGTCTTCCACCCGGTCACCGCCGCCGAGTGGGAGGCGTTCCTCGAGAACGACCCGCCGCACGACGGCGTGCGGCTGCAACTGCGCAAGAAGAACAGCACGGCGCCCGGCATCCTCTACGCCGACGCGCTCGATGTCGCGCTGTGCTTCGGATGGATCGACGGTCAGATCGGACGCCTCGACGACGACTACCTGCTGCAGGCCTTCACCCCGCGCCGGGCGCGCAGCCCCTGGTCGCAGATCAATCGCGACCATGTCGCCCGGCTGCAGGCCGCGGGCTTGATGCGGGCCACGGGAATCGCGGCGGTCGAGCAGGCGAAGGCCGACGGCCGGTGGGAAGCGGCATATCGGCAGAAGGACGCCGAGACCCCGCCCGACTTCCAAGCGGCGCTCGACGCGTCACCCGCCGCGGCGGCGCACTACGCGACCCTCACGCGTCAAGATGCCTTCGCCTTCACCTTCCGACTCGGCCGCATCACGCGCGCCGAGACGCGGGCGCGCAAGATCGGCGAGTACATCGCGCTGCTCGAGGGCGGCCGCAGCCTGCACGGGCCGACGGAGTGAGCGACGAGAGGCCGCACCCGGCCTATTCGATGATCAGCATCTCGTTGTCGTCGAACTTCCAGCTGTCGGCATACGCGACCTCCCAGTAGTAGCCGTCGGGGTCGCGGAAGTACCCGCTGTAACCGCCCCAGAACGCGCGCTCGGGCGCCTTGGCGATCGTGCCGCCGAGACTCTCGATCTTCGCGAACACCGCGTCGACCTCAGCCTCGCTCTTCGCGTTGTAGGCCAGCGTGATGCCCGTGAACGCCGCCTGCGTGTCGACGGTCGGCGGCGGCGTCTCCGCATTGATGTCGGCCGCAAGCAGCTCACGCGGATAGAGCTCGAGCTTGGTCCCGGCGTTGTCGAAGAAGACGATCTCGGGGTTGTCGTCGGTGTTCGGGGTCTCGAACCCGAGGCCGTCGCGATAGAACGCGAGGGAACGGACGAGATCGGTCACGCCGAGGCAGATGAGGTTGACCCGGTTCAGGCGCGGGTTCGACGCCGGACTGTTCATGCGGGGAGGCTAGCGAAGGCCACCGACATCCGGCCAGTGGCCCGAGCCCTCGATCGGCTCGCCGTGCGACTTCTGACAGGGCGCCCCGGGCGTGGACCCGCGAATCTACAATGCCGTCATGCTCGTCGAGGGCACCCTGCGATGGCAGGTCACGGAAGGCTGCCCGTGGGACCTGCTGGTCGCGCTGGCCGTGCGCGATCTCGCGGGCCTCGAGGACGTCGGCGATCCGGCGCTGCCCCGGCTGGTCCCGGCGCTCGAGCCCGTTCCGGCGGCGGCCGCAGCGCCGGCCATGCCGTCATCGCCAGCGCCCGCACGCGCCGCTGATGCCGCCGAGCGAACCCGTCGCGACACCGTGGCCGCGCAGTGGCTCGCCTGGTTCCGGGCCGCCGCCGACCGCGAGCGCCTGCCGCGCGACGGGCTGCTGCAGCCCCCGCACTTCGCGGCCTTCGACCGCGCCGTGGAACTGCAGGACGTCATCCTCGCGACCTACGACGAGGCCTCCGCCTGGGCCCGCGAGCGGGTCCACGAGTTCGAGCGGTCCGACGCGGGCCGGCACGCACTGCGGGTGGCGGATGTCGTCGACACCGTCCAGCAGCGCGAACACGAGCTGCATCGCCGGTCCGGCTCGTTCCGGCTCGAGCTCGATGTGCTGCCGTTCGCGACCAGCGGGGCCTGGATCATCGGCCCGCACACGATCGCCGTCAGCTCGGCTCTGCGCGACGACTCGGCGGCCTTCCGGCAGTGGTTCCGGCCGCTCGCCGCGGCGCTGGTGTGAGCCGCGCACCGACCGCAGTCGCGGGTGTTCGCGTTTCGTTCACGCACACCATGACCGCTGGCTATAGGGTGTCCTCCTAATGGGGGGCGTACCCGAGCGCACCCCTACCTTCAAGGACGAACATGGCTCACCGACCCGGCGGTGCCCCTTCCGCACGCCGCCTCGACACTGTCGACTTCCTCGTCATCGGCGCCGGCCCCACCGGCCTCGGCGCCGCCGCCCGACTTGAGCAGCGCGGCGCGGACTATCTCGTCGTCGACTCGTCCGACCGCGTCGGCGGCGCCGCGGCCGCAGAACTCGACGACCACGGCTTCTCGTGGAGCGTCGCCGGCGCCACGGGTGCCCAGTGGAACTCCATCGCCGAGCGCCTGGTCGACGTCGAGCGGCTCTGGCTCTCGACGCGTGTGGCCCACGTCGACGTCGCCCGCCGCACGGCGATCTTCACCGACGGCCACGCCGTGACCTACCGCACCTGCGTCTCGAGCGCGCCGCTGCCGATGGCCCTCAGCTGGGCCGGCGCCCGCGACCTCGGCGCGGGTCTGCGCGCTCGACGGCTCCTGGCCGTGGGGCTCGGCTTCCGCGGCGACGAGCCGGCGGCCCTGGCATCCGCGCTCACCGCCGAGGTCGCGCCGTGGGAGCGCCTCACCGTGACGACCGAGCTCGCCCCCGAGGGCCACTGGAGCGTCATCGCCGAACTGCCTGTCGTCGGCCGCGGCGAGATCGACGAGCCCGTCGCGATCGGGCACGTCGTCGATGCGCTGCGCGCCTTCGGTGCGGCACCGCATCCGCCCGTCACCACCTGGACCCGCGATTTCTCCCCGGCGTGCCCCGAGGCCACCGACGGCCGCGACGAGCTGCTGCACGAGATCGATGTGCGGTTGCGCGGCCACGGCTTCTTCAGCCGCGGGTTGCTCGGCGGGTGGCGCCCGGAAGCATCCGACCTCGGCGGCGCGTACCGGCAGGGCGGGGAAGCGGTCGAGGCCGCACTCGACGGCGCCGTCGAGCAGGCGTACTGGGCCGCATCCGACGAGGCCGTCCCGGCGGCCTGATCGGCTGAGACATCCGCCCGCGGTTGGAGGCCGCTGCTAGCGTGACGGCCATGCTGATCGCCATGGCCGGGCTGCCGGGAAGCGGGAAGAGCTCGGTCGCGCGGGAACTCGCACGCATGCTGCCCGCTGTGCACCTCGCCGTCGACGACCTCGAGGACGCGATGCTGCGCGCCGGTCTGCCCAACAGCTACGAGGTCGGCCTGTCCGCCTATCTGGCCGCCGAGGCGGCGGCCGAGGCCAATCTCGCGCTCGGTGCGAGCGTCATCGTCGACGCCGTGAACGACCACCCGTACGCCCGCGCGCAGTGGGAGCGGCTGGCGCAGCGTGCGGATGTCGAGCTCGTCTTCATCGAGGTGACGTGCAGTGACGAGGCCCTGCACCGCCTGCGCCTCGAGCGCCGGGAACGCGGCTATCGCGCCTTGCGCGAGCCGACCTGGGAATCGCTGCTGCCGCGGCGACAGGCGCTGCTCGACTGGGGCGGCGAGCGGATCGCGGTCGACACCGCGAACGCCAACCCCTACGAACTCGCGACACGGCTCGTGCGGTGGCTGCAGCCGAACTGAATGTCGGTCGTATGTTCGATACTTGAGGCATGCACATCGTTCTGGCCCGGCGGGGCGACGGGGGCGTCACGGCCTCCGAGCTCGACGCCGCGGGAATGGTGCACCGCGAGGTCGATCTCGATGGCGACGGCCTCTTCGCCTATGTGCAGGCGCATGAGCCGACGGATGTCCAGGCCGATGCCCCCGAGCAGAGCCGCCCGCGCTGGGTCTGGTCGAGCACCGCCCAGTGGTACCCGGCGCTGCTGGCCGCAGGCGTCCGCGTCGAGCGCTGCGTCGACCTCGTGCTGTCGCGGCGCATCCTGCGCACCTCGGTGCTGACGGCCGGGTCCGAGCTGGCACGCGAACCCGCTTCCGGGTGGGACAGCACCGTCGTCGCAGCGCCGCAGGCGAGCCCGCAAGCGCCCGCGCTGTTCGATGTCGACGCCCCGGTCGTGGCGGCGCCGCTCGACCCCGTGCGCGAGTTCCAGTCGCAGCTCGCGGCGATCGCCGGCGCCACCCAGCCGGGCCGCATCCGGTTGCTTCTCGCGGCCGAGTCGGCGGGCGCGCTCGTCGCGGAGGAGATCCGATTCATGGGCATGCCCTGGCGCGAAGACGTGCACGACCGGGTGCTCACCGAAGCGCTCGGGCCGCGGGTGGCGTTCGGCAGGCATCCGGCTCGCCTCGAAGCGCTCGCCGCACGCGTGCGCGAGCTGCTCGACGCGCCCACGCTCAACCCCGACTCGCAGACCGAGCTGCTCGCCGCCCTGCGCCGCGTCGGCCTCGACGTGACCTCCACACGCAAGTGGGAGCTGCGCGAGCTCGACCACCCCGTCATCGAGCCGCTGCTCGAATACAAGAGCCTCTACCGTCTGTTCACCGCGAACGGCTGGGCCTGGCTCGAGGCGTGGGTGCACGACGGCCGGTTCCGGCCCGACTACGTCGTCGGCGGCGTCGTCACGGGCCGGTGGGCGACGAGCGGCGGGGGAGCGCTGCAGTTGCCGAAGAACATCCGGCGCGCGGTCGTCGCCGACGACGGCTGGAAGCTCGTGGTGGCCGACGCCTCTCAGCTGGAACCGCGCGTGCTCACAGGGCTCGCGGGCGATCGGGCGATGGCGGATGCCGGGCGCGGCCGTGACCTGTACGACGCGGTCGTCTCAGCCGGCGTCGTCGCGAGCCGTCATGAGGCGAAGGTCGCGATGCTCGGCGCGATGTACGGCGCGACGACGGGTGACTCTGCCCGGCTCAAGCCGCGGCTGACGCGGGCCTTCCCGCAGGCGATCGCGCTCGTCGATGAGGCCGCAGCGGAAGGCGAGCGGGGTGAGCAGGTCGTGAGCCGGCTCGGCCGCACCTCGCCGCGGCCGGGGGAGTCCTGGCGCGAGGTTCAGCAGCGCGCGAGCGAGCCCGGCGCCTCGGCCGTCGACGAGCGGCGCGCGCGATCGCGGGCGCGCGACTGGGGCCGGTTCACGCGGAACTTCGTCGTGCAGGCATCGGCCGCGGAATGGGCGCTGTGCTGGATGGCCGACATCCGCCTGCGCCTGCGCGAGCTGGGCGACGGCAGCCTCGAGAACGCGCCGCATCTCGTGTTCTTCCTGCACGACGAGATCATGGTGCACACCCCTGAGCAATATGCAGACCACGTCGCCGAGATCGTCCGCGAGTCGGCGCGCACGGCGGGGCGGCTGCTCTTCGGAACATTCCCCGTCGACTTCCCGTTGACGGTGGCAGTCGTCGACACGTACGCCGACGCGAAGTGAATCGCCGTGTCGCCCGCGGGTTGACTGAGACCGCCGTGCAGCTCGCCGGTTGACTGAGGCCGCCAGGCCGAATGGAAACCCCGGAATCGCCGACCCTGAAACCTAGGATGAAACGCATGACCGACACCGCCACGACCACGCCAGCGCAGCCCACTCCGGAAGAGCGGCTCGCGAACTTCCGCCGTCGCCGCGAGGAATCGGTCAAACAGCCCCAGGGCAGCCTCGCGCTCGTCAACACGCAATGGATCGCGGGCGACCCCGAGTCCGCACAGACCGTGTGGGGCGTCGGCGGCACCTACTACCCGCTTCCTGCCGGCGAGAAGGGCCTGCGCCTCGTCGCGAGCGCGGCCGACGGCATCGCGGCCGACGGCGAGGTCGTCGACGGCGAGGTCGTCATCACGGCGCGCGACGCCGAGAAGCCGAGCACGATCGTGTTCGACGACCACACCACCGGCACGGTGATCGTCAACGAGGCGGGCACCGAGTACGCGCTGCGCGTGTGGGATGCCCAGGCCGACGACCTCGTCGCGTTCGGCTCCATCGACGCCTACGCGTACGACCCCGAGTGGGTCATCCAGGCGAAGTTCACCCCCGTCGAGGGCCTCACGATCGGCTTCGAGCACATCAAGGACGAGGGCGACGAGCGCGAGACCGCCATCCCCGGCGAGATCACCTTCGAGAAGGACGGCGTCGCCTACAACCTCGCCGCCTTCAAGTCCGGCCGCGCCCTGCAGCTCGTCTTCGGCGACACAACGAACGGCGACGAGACCTACTCGGTCGGCCGCTTTCTCTTCGTCGCCCCGAACCCCGACGGCACGATCACGCTCGACTTCAACCTCGCGGTGCTGCCGCCGTGCGCTTTCAGCTACCAGTTCAACTGCCCCATGCCCCCGAAGCAGAACCGCTTCGCAGTGCCGATCCGCGCGGGCGAGAAGCAGGCCGTCCGCCCCGACGGCTCGCTCCTGCACGAGTTCTAGGCCACCACGGGCGGCCGACGCTCAGGCACCGCGCTGCGGGCGTCCGCGTTTGGGCAGATCGGGGCTGAGGCCATAGGGCTCCGGCGCCTCGCCTCGCCGATGGTCGACGGCATCGAGCCACGCCCTCTGCGCAGCGGTATGCGCGTCTTGCGCCTCGAGAGCCAGCAGTCGGGCGAAGGGCACGCCCGGCTCGGGTGCGGTCGGCACCAGAGCCTCGCGCTGGGCGTCAAGGATGCCGGGCACATCGGCACCGGGCAGGGTCAGGGCGACGAGCACCTTCATCGTGAGTTCGTCGCGCTGGGCCCCGCCGGCAGAGACGGGGGAGCGGAACCACGCGAGGACGGCCGCGCGACCGGCATCCGTCGTCGCGAACAATTCCCGGCCGTGCGGGTCGGGCTCGAGCCGCTCGACGAGGCGGTCGCGCTCGAGGCGGGCCAGCGTCGTGTACACCTGACCGACATTCAGCGACCAGGAGCCGCCGGTGCGCCGCTCGAACTCCGCCTTGAGCTGCGAGCCGTAGCACGGCCCGAGCGTCAGGATCGCGAGAAGGCTGTTGCGCACAGACATCCGTTTATCTTTACCGGGTAGGTCGAAGTCGGCGCACCGACACACCGCGAATCGAGTTACACGCTTGGGATTCACCCGTGTGCTATGTCACAATGCCCGTGTCGACATCGACGCCGTCATCGGTCGGAGGGGAAGCCGCACCGGAAAGACGGAGGGTCGAGATGGCGACTGCAACTGCACACAGTGTGGGTGTCAACACCCGAGGGGTGCTCTATGTGCACTCCTCACCTCGCGCGCTCTGCCCGCACCTCGAGTGGGCCGTCGGCGGGGTGCTCGGTCGCGCCGTCAACTTCGACTGGACCGAGCAGCCGGTGCTGCGCGGCGCGATGCGCGCCGAGTTCTACTGGGAAGGCCGCATCGGCACCGGCGCGGCACTGGCGAGCTCGCTGCACGGCTGGGACGGCCTGCGCTACGAGATCACCGAGGACCCGACCGCGGTCACCGACGGCGTCCGTTATCTGCACACCCCGTCGCTCGGCATCCACGTCGCCCAGACTGACACGGCGGGCAACGTCGTCATCGGCGAGGACCGCATGCGCTACGCGATGGAACTGGCCGGCAGCGACGCGCTCGCACTGCAGCGCGAGCTTCACATCGCCCTCGGCCAGCAGTGGGACGACGAGCTCGAAGCCTTCCGCCACGCCAGCGAGGGCAGCCAGGTCATCTGGCTGCATTCCTACGCGGGCTGATTCACGACAGAACGAGGGCGGGGGATGCCGGTTCGACCGGCATCCCCCGCCCTCGTCTTCGTCTTTAGACCGACTTGAACGCGACGACGGCGTTGTGGCCGCCGAAGCCGAAGGAGTTGCTCAGCGCCGCGATGTCGCCGGCGGGCAGCTCGTGCGGGGTCGTCACCGGCTGGAACGGGATCTCGGGGTCGAGGTTGTCGAGGTTGATCGTCGGGGGAGCGACGCGCTCCGTGAGCGCGAGCACCGTGAAGATCGCCTCGAGCGCACCGGTGCCGCCCAGCAGGTGGCCGGTCGCCCCCTTCGTGGCACTGACCGCGACGTCGTCGAGGTGCGAGCCGAAGATCGTCGAGAGGATGCTCGCCTCGGACACGTCGCCGATGCCGGTCGAGGTCGCGTGCGCGTTGACGTGCGCGATGTCGCCCGGCTCGAGGCCGGCCTGCGCGAGCGCCGCGCGGGTGGCGCGGACGCCGCCCTCAGCCGACGGAGCGGTGATGTGGTAAGCGTCGGAGGTCACGCCGCCGCCGGCGACCTCGGCGTAGATCTTCGCGCCGCGGGCCTTCGCGTGCTCCTCCGTCTCGAGGATGAGCGCCGCCGCGCCCTCGCCCATGACGAAGCCGTCGCGGTCCTTGTCATACGGGCGCGAGGCGCGGGCCGGGTCGTCGTTGCGCTTCGAGAGCGCCTGCATGCTGGCGAACGACGAGACCGTGATGGGGTGGATGCACGACTCGGAACCGCCCGCGATGACGATGTCGGCGATGCCCTGCTGCAGGTGGTCGTAGGCGTTGGCGAGCGACTCGGTCGACGAGGCGCAGGCCGAGACGACCGAGCGGGCGCCGGCGCGGGCCTTGAGCGACATCGAGATCGCCGCGGCGGGGCTGTTCGGCATGATCATCGGCACGGTCATGGGCAGCACGCGGCGGGGGCCGCGCTCGCGCAGCGTGTCCCAGGCATCCAGCAGCGTCCACACACCGCCGATGCCCGTGGCCCAGTCGACCAGCAGGCGGTCGGGGTCGTAGTCGGTGATGCCGGCGTCGGCGAAGGCCTCGCGCGCCGCGATCACGGCGAACTGGGCGGACGGGTCGAGGCGCTTGAACTCCTGGCGCTCGAGCACGTCCACGGGGCGCACGAGCGCCTCGGCCGCGAAAGTGACCGGGATCTCGTACTTCTCGACCCACTCGTGCTGCATGGTGCGCGCACCGGACTGGCCGGCGAGCAGCGCCTTCCACGAGTCGAGCGCGTTGCCCGCGAGCGGCGTGGTGGCGCCGATACCGGTGACGACGATCTTCTTCTGGCCCACGATGTTCCTCACTGACTGATTGGAAAGACTGAGGGTGAAACAGCGCACGCGGTCGTGCCTGACCTGAGGGGCCAGGCGCCGACCGCGTGCGCGAAGCGGTGCTTAGGCGCCGGCCTTGACGATGTAGTCGACGGCGTCGCCGACGGTCTTGAGGTTCTTGACCTCGTCGTCCGGGATCTTGACGTCGAACTTGTCCTCGGCGTTGACGACGATCGTCATCATCGAGATCGAGTCGATGTCGAGGTCATCGGTGAAGGACTTGTCCAGCTGAACGGAGTCGGTGGCGATGCCGGTCTCGTCGTTGATCAGCTCGGCCAGGCCGGCAAGGACTTCTTCGGTGGACAGTGCCATGGTGGGTTCTCCTAGATATGTCGTGTGACCGCCCACCATTGTAGTTAGTGAGCACAGCGTGAACGGCCCGTTCGTAGGTCGGTAGGCGGCTAAGGCAGAACGACGACCTGTGCCGCGAAGGCGAGGCCGGCGCCGAAGCCGATCTGCAGGGCGAGGCCGCCCGACAGCTCGGGGTGCTCGGAGAGCAGGCGGTGCGTCGCGAGCGGGATGCTCGCCGCGCTCGTGTTGCCCGTGGTCGCGATGTCGCGCGCGACGACGACCGACTCGGGTAGCTTCAGCTGGCTCGCGAACTCGTCGATGATCCGCATGTTGGCCTGGTGGGGGATGAAGGCGGCGAGATCGGATGCCTCGACGCCGGCGACCTCGAGCGCACGGCGCGCGACCTTCGCCATCTCCCACACGGCCCAGCGGAAGACGCTCGGGCCCTCCTGCCGCAGGTGCGGCCAGCCGGCGGTGCCGTCGCGGAACTCGAGCAGGGTGTTGCTCATGCTCACGGCGTTCGCGCGCGATCCGTCGGAGCCCCACACCGAGGCGGAGATGCCGGGGAAGTCGCTGGGCCCGACGACTGCTGCGCCCGCGCCGTCGGCGAGCAGGAACGAGATCGAGCGGTCGGTCGGGTCGATGATGTCCGAGAGCTTCTCGGCGCCGACGACGAGCACGTACTTCGCCGCGCCCGCCCGCACGAGCGCATCGGCCTGGGTGATGCCGTAGGCGTAGCCCGCGCACGCGGCGCCCAGGTCGTAGGCGGCCGCGGGGTTCGCCCCGACGCGGTCGGCGAGGACGGCCGCCGTGGACGGGGTCTGCGTGGGATTGCTGATGGTCGCGACGAGCACGGCGCCGATCTCGGCGGCGTCGATGCCCGACTCCGCGATCGCCTCGCGCGCGGCATCCGTCGCCATGTCGAGCAGGGAGACATCGCGGGACGCGCGCACGCGCGTCTCGATGCCGGTGCGCTGGCGGATCCACTCGTCCGACGAGTCGATCGCCTCGACGATGTCCGCGTTGGGGACGACCTGGTCGCCGCGGGCGGCGCCGACGCCGAGGATGCGGGTGAACTGCGCACCCTGCGACTGCACGAGCGCGGGCATCAGGCGCCCGAGCCGATCAGCTCGAGGGCGGCCGCGATGTCGTCCGGGGTCTTGATGCCCACGGCGGGCACGCCCTTGAGGCCGCGCTTGGCGAGGCCGACGAGCGCGCCGGCGGGCGCGAACTCGACGAGACCCGTGACGCCGGCGGAGGCGAACGCCTCCATGTCGAGGTCCCAGCGCACGGGGTTCGCGACCTGGCCGACGAGCAGCTCGAGGTACTCGGCGCCCGACGTGACGACCGAGCCGTCCTTGTTGGTCCAGAGCGTGATGGACGGGTCGGCGGGGGTGAACGAGGATGCCGAGGCACGCAGCACGTCGCGGGCCGGGGCCATGAAGCGGGTGTGGAATGCGCCGGCGACCTGCAGCGGCACGACGCGGGTGCCGCGCAGCGGCTCCTCGGCGAGCTTCGCGAGCGCGTCGAGCTCGCCCGCGACGACGACCTGGCCGCCGCCGTTGTAGTTGGCGGCCTCGAGGCCGAGCGCGGTGACGTGCCCCACGAGCGCGTCGAGGTCGCCGCCGAGCACAGCGCTCATACCGGTCGGGACGGCGGCTGCGGCATCCTTCATCGCCAGTGCGCGGGTACGGACGAACGCGAGCGCGTCCGCCTCGCTCAGCACGCCCGCGACGGCCGCCGCAGTGATCTCGCCGACCGAGTGGCCCGCGACCGCGCCGATCTCGGCCCCGGCGGCGCGCAGTGCGCGCGCCGTGAGCAGGCCGGCCGCGACGATGAGCGGCTGGGCGACCGCCGTGTCGCGGATCGTGTCCGCGTCGCTCGTCATGCCGTGCGCGACGAGGTCGACGCCGATGGCCTCCGACCAGCTCGTGAGGAGCTCGCGCGCCTCGGGGTCGGCGAGCCAGGGCTCGAGGAAACCGGGGGTTTGGGAGCCCTGACCGGGCGCGACGAAGACGATCACGCGTTCCATCCTGACGGAAGACGCCGACCGTCTTGTGGCAGACCGCAACCAAGAACGGCCGGAACCTTTGTCGGGGTCCTACTAGCGCAGCGGGCGCCGCCGGTTCGTGCCGTCCGGTTCGGCGATCGCACCGATGATGAGCGCCGACTGCAGGATGAGCGCCTCGCGCGCACCCGTGGCGTCCCACCCGATGATCTCGGAGACCCGCTTGAGCCGGTAGCGCACCGTGTTCGGGTGCACGAACAGCTCGCGCGCCGTCGCCTCGAGGCTGCGGCCGTTGTCGAGGTAGCTCCACAGCGTGTTCAGCAGCTCGGGGGAGTGCGCCTTGAGCGGCTGGAAGATGCGCCCGACGAGCGTCGCACGCGCGACCGGGTCGCCCGCGAACGCGCGCTCGGGCAGCAGGTCGTCGGCGTGCACGGGGCGCGGACAGTTGCGCCACGCCTTGGCGACGGCGAAGCCGGCGAGTGCCGCCTTTGCGCTCTTCGACGCGTCGACGATGGAGGCCACGCCGTGTCCGAGCACGAGGAAGCCCGGCCCGAAGTGCGGCTCGAGCGCCGTCGCGATCTCGAGGAACCCGACGGGAGCGGGCGCGGATGTCTGTTCCTCATCGTCGCTCGGCTGTGCGCTCCCCGCACGCCCGATGACGACCACGAGCCGGCTGCCCTGCACGCCGATCAGGACGTCGGCGTGCTTGTGGCGCGCGATGCGACGGATCTGGTCGACGTCGAGCATGCGCGGCGCGGTGCCCACGAGCACGGAGACCTCGCCGTGGCCGTGCCAGCCGAGCGCCGCGATGCGGCTCGGGAGCTCGTCGTCGTACTCGCCCGTGAGGATCGAGTCGACGACGAGGGCCTCGAGGCGGGCGTCCCAGAGGCCGCGCGCCTCGGCCGCCCTGGCGTAGACATCCGCCGACGCGAACGCGATCTCGCGCGAGTACAGCAGGATCGCGTCTCGCAGGATCTCGCCGCCGTCCTTGGCGCGATCCTCGACGACGCTCACCACGATGCGGATCAGCTGCAGCGTCTGCTGCAGGCTGATCGAGCGCAGCAGCTCGCGCGGCGCCGCACCGAACACGTCGGAGGCGACCCACGGCGTGGCCGTCGGGTCTTCGAACCAGTCGATGAACGAGGTGATGCCGGCCTGCGCGACCAGCCCGACCGCGCTGCGGCGGCCGGGCGGCATCTCGCTGAACCACGGGAGGGTGTCCTCGAGACGCTTCAGCGTCGCCGAGGACAGCTCACCCGAGATCTTGCGCAGCCAGACGAGGGTCTCGTCCTTGGTGCGGCGGGCCACCTTACGCGTCGCCGCCCGCGTTGCCCGACGTGCCCGCGTTCACGTTGAACAGGTCGTAACGCTGGATCGCCTGGAGCGGAGCGGACGGGTCGAGCTTGCCTTCCGCGACGAGCTGCTCGAGCGTGCGGACGACGATCGAGTGGCTGTCGATGTAGAAGTGGCGGCGCGCCGCGGCCCGCGTGTCGGAGAAGCCGAAGTCGTCCGCGCCAAGGGTCGCGAAGCGGTTCGGCACGAACTGGCGGATCTGGTCGGGCACGGTGTGGCTGAAGTCGGAGACCGCCACGATGGGGCCCTCGGCCTCGGCGAGCTTCGCCGTGACGTAGGGCTTCCACGCGGGCTCTTCGGGGTGCAGGAAGTTGTGCTCCTCGGCCTTCAGGCCGTCGCGGCGCAGCTCGTTCCAGCTGGTCACCGACCAGACATCCGCCGACACGCCCCACTCGTCCGCGAGGATCTGCTGGGCCTCGAGCGCCCACGGCAGCGCGACGCCGGACGCGAGGATCTGCGACTTGACACCGCGGTCGGCCGCGCCGTCCTGCACCTTGTGGATGCCGCGCACGATGCCGTCGACATCGACGTCCTCGGGCTCCGCCGGCTGCACGATCGGCTCGTTGTAGACGGTCAGGTAGTACATGACGTTCGGCTCGGGGTGCGTGCCGCCGTACATGCGCTCCAGGCCGGCGCGCACGATGTGGCCGATCTCGTAGCCATAGGCCGGGTCGTAGGTGATCACGGCCGGGTTGGTCGACGAGATCACGGGCGAGTGGCCGTCCATGTGCTGCGTGCCCTCGCCGGTCAGCGTGGTGCGACCCGCCGTGGCGCCGATGATGAAGCCGCGGGCGAGCATGTCTCCGGCCGCCCAGAAGGCGTCGGCGGTGCGCTGGAAGCCGAACATCGAGTAGAAGATGTACACCGGCACGAGCGGCTCGCCGTGGGTCGAGTACGACGTCGCGAAGGCGGTGAACGCCGCGGTGGCGCCGGCCTCGTTGATGCCGACGTGGAACAGCTGGCCCTGCGCGCTCTCCTTGTAGGACAGCAGCAGCTCGCGGTCGACCGACGTGTAGTGCTGGCCGTGCGGGTTGTAGATCTTCGCGTTCGGGAAGAACGCGTCCATGCCGAAGGTGCGCGCCTCGTCCGGGATGATCGGGACGATGCGCGGGCCCCAGTTCTTGTCGCGCAGCAGGTCCTTCAGCAGGCGGACGAAGGCCATCGTCGTGGCGATCTCCTGCTGGCCGGAGCCGCGCTTCGCGATCGCGTAGGCCTTGTCGTCGGGCATGTCGAGCTGCGTGTACTTCGAGCGGCGCTCGGGCAGATAGCCGCCGAGCGCGCGGCGGCGCTCGTGCATGTACTGGATCGCCTCGTCGTCGGGGCCGGGGTTGTAGTACGGGGGCAGCCAGTGGTCGCCCTCGTTGAGCTGCGCGTCCGTCAGCGGAATCTGCATCGTGTCGCGGAACAGCTTCAGGTCGTCGAGCGTCAGCTTCTTCATCTGGTGGGTCGCGTTGCGGCCCTCGAAGTGCGGCCCGAGGCCGTAGCCCTTGATCGTGTGAGCGAGGATGACGGTCGGCTGGCCCTTGTGCTCGACCGCGGCCTTGTACGCCGCGTAGATCTTGCGGTAGTCGTGGCCGCCGCGCTTGAGCGCCCAGATGTCGTCGTCCGAGTAGTCCGTGACGAGCTCGAGCGCGCGCGGGTCGCGGCCGAAGAAGTTCTCGCGGATGTACCCGCCGTTCTCGGCCTTGTAGGTCTGGAAGTCGCCGTCGGGGGTGACGTTCATCAGGTTGAGCAGGGCGCCGTCCTTGTCGGCGTCGAGAAGCGAGTCCCACTCGCGGCCCCAGATCAGCTTGATGACGTTCCAGCCGGCGCCGCGGAAGTAGCTCTCCAGTTCCTGGATGATCTTGCCGTTGCCGCGCACCGGGCCGTCGAGGCGCTGCAGGTTGCAGTTGACGACGAAGGTCAGGTTGTCGAGACCCTCATTGGCGGCGAGCTGCAGCTGGCCGCGCGACTCGATCTCGTCCATCTCGCCGTCGCCGAGGAACGCCCACACGTGCGAGTCGTTGTCCTTGATGCCGCGGTTGGCGAGGTAGCGGTTGAAGGATGCCTGGTAGATCGCGTTGATCGGGCCGAGCCCCATCGACACGGTCGGGAACTGCCAGAAGTGCTGGAGCATGCGCGGGTGCGGGTACGAGGGCAGGCCGTGCGGTGCCCGCGACTTCTCCTGGCGGAAGCCGTCGAGCTGCTGCTCCGACATCCGCCCCTCGAGGAAGGCGCGCGCGTACGCGCCGGGGCTCGAGTGGCCCTGCAGGAACAGCTGGTCGCCGCCCGAGGCGTCGTCCTGGCCGCGGAAGAAGTGGTTGAAGCCGACCTCCCAGAGCGAGGCGTAGGACGCGTAGCTCGAGATGTGGCCGCCGACGCCGACGCCGGGGCGCTGTGCGCGGTGCACCATGATCGCGGCGTTCCAGCGCAGCCAGCGGCGGTAACGGCGCTCGAGTTCCTCATCGCCGGGGAACTCGGGCTCGTCGGCCGCGGAGATCGTGTTGACGTAGTCCGTGGTGGGGATCTGCGGCACACCGAGGTGCAGTTCCTTGGAACGGCCCAGCAGGCTGACCATGATCTCGCGGGCGCGCTCCGGGCCGGCGGAGCGGACCAGGCCATCGAGGGACTCGCGCCATTCGGCGGTTTCCTCCGGGTCCGAGTCGATGTTCGTCACCGAGTACGGATCCTGGTGGTTAACAGTCACTTCGACCTCTTTCTTGTGCCGGTCAGTACCTGTGCAGGGCGCATGGTTGTCGGTTTGCGACACCGCGCCGAGGGACAGCCTAGTAGCGCGCACGACGTGGCCGTGCGCCCTCCAAGGCGAGCCTAGGCTGTTGCGCATGGCAGTGCAGATCGGCGCCATCGCCCCCGATTTCGAGCTTCCGAACCAGTTCGGCGAGCCGATCCGATTGAGTGGGTTCCGGGGTGTGAAACCCGTCGCGCTCGTGTTCTTCCCGCTCGCGTTCTCGGGCACCTGCACGGGCGAGCTGTGCGAGCTGCGGGACAACATCGGGCTGTTCGCCGACGCCGCGGTCGAGCTCATCGGCGTCTCCGTCGACTCGAAGTGGGCGCTGCGCGCGTGGGCGGATGCCGAGGGCTTCGACTTCCCCCTGCTCGCCGACTTCTGGCCCCACGGGGCCGTCGCCGCGAGCTACGGCGCCTTCCTGCCCGAGCGCGGCTACGCGAACCGCTCGACGTTCCTGATCGACGAGGCGGGTGTCGTGCGCGCGGCGTTCGAGACCGCGCCGGGGGAGGCACGGCAGCTCGCGGCATACCGCGACGCCCTCGCGCTGCTCGCCGCCGCGCGATGAGCTACGAGGCGACCGAGCACGCGCACGACTACGCGGGCACGCGCCTCGAGCTGGTCTCGAACGCGCGCTTCGAAGCGCTGGTCGCCGCCTTCGAGCAGGCCGTTCCGGAGCTGACGGATGACGGCGCGCTCGCGCGTCTCGCGGAGGACGGCGACTGGTCGTCCTTCACGCGCGGCCTCGCCTGGGATGCGCCGAGCGGTTTCGTGCGCGTGTGGTCGTCACGGCCCGCCGAGCTCCTGCGCGCAGCAGGCAGCGACACCCCGAGCGCCGTGTGGCTCGTCGTCAACCATGCGATCGGCGCCCGGCTGTTCCGCCACGACCCCGCGACCCTGCTCTACGCGCCGCTGCGCATCGAGGCGCACGCCGCCCGCGACGCCGGCACGGTGCTCGGCTTCGACGTGCCGAGCGCACAGCTGCGCGGCTTCGGAATGAACAAGATCACCCAGGCCGGTGCCGAACTGGACCGGGCTCTGGGTGATCTCGTCGAGGATCTCGGACTGCCGAGACCCGTGGCGCTCCGGCGCTGACTACAGCGCCGTCTGGTCGGCGAGCGAGAAGCGCACGTTGCCCTCCCCGCTCACCTCCGCGTCGAGGATCTTGTCGTCGAGTGCGAGCGCGGCGGTCGGCTCGAGGAACACGCGCGCTCCATCGGCCTCGACGACGGTGTCGGCCTCCGCGGGGCGGGGCGCGACCTCGACGGCGTACTCGCGGGACTCGGGGGCGGCGCTGCTGATGCGCAGACCCCCTTCGTCGCTCGTCCCACCGCGGGCGGCGAGGGTCTTGACGACGGTGCTGGCGTTCTCGGTCAGGGTCAGCATGGTGCTTCCTTCCGGTGGCGATCAGGAGTCAGCCACGGTTCCGCACCGAGGACCCCGCCTCAAGGCATCCGCGCCGATCCTGCGGTGATTGCCAGGTCGAGGATGCCTCGCCTCCGCCGCCGATAGAATCGCCGCGAGGGCCTTTAGCTCAGTTGGTAGAGCACTGCGTTTACACCGCAGGTGTCGTCGGTTCGAGCCCGGCAGGGCCCACCGTTTCTCCGCACGCCCGCGGCACCTCTACGATTCTCGCCATGACGCCATTCACGACGACGTGGGCTCTTTATCTCGTGCTGCTCACCGCGGCGTTCGTGGGGCTGTGGGCCGTGCTCCGTCGCCATAGCGTCCGCACCCAGCGCCTCACCCTCTTCGGGCTCGCGCTCGCGAACTGGGGCATCTCGACCTGGTTCACCTTCGACCGCATCGCGAGCCATCGGTTCCCCGGCTTCACGTTCTCGACGAACTGGCCGCTGCACTTCTGCACCCTCGCGACGATCCTGCTCGTGCCGGCGATGCTCGCGGACAGGCAGCGGTGGGCGCACCCGCTGCAGACGCTGCTGTTCTTCCCCGGCGCCGTCGCCGGCATCCTCGCGCTCGCGTCGCCGGGCACCTCCTACATGGGCACGCACGTGTGGTCGATGGGGTCGCTGTTCTATGTCGTGCACGGCTTCAACGCCGCCATTCCGTTCACCTTCGCGGCGCTCGGCCTGTACCGCCCGCGCTGGCGCGACGCCGCGCTGTCGCTCGTCTGGTTCACGATCCTCGGGATGATCGTGCTCGGCATCACGGTGCTGGCGCGGGCCTTCGTCGACCCGCACGCGAACTACATGTACTTCTTCGGGCCCGAGGGCGCGGGCATCCTCGTGCTGCTCTGGAACGCGATCCGCATCCCGATGGTCTACGAGCTGCCGCTGCTGCCGATCATCTACCCCGTGCTGCTGCTCGTCCTCGTGGTGCAGCGCGGGCTCGAGCGGCTCGGCCGCGCCGCAGGGCCCCGTCGGGCCGACGGCGCACCGCCGCTCGCGCCGGACGCCGCCGTCGTTGCTTAGAGGTCTCTCATAGCCCCTCTGCGCACACTGGCGGCATGAGACGCATGGCGATCAAGGTGCCCGAGGTCACGGCCTTGTTCTGGGTGACCAAGCTGCTCACGACGGCCCTCGGAGAGTCGCTGAGCGACTTCCTCGTGAAGACCATCGACCCCGTCGTCGCCGTGCTCGCCACCTTCGTCGTGTTCGCGGTGGTGATCGTCGCGCAGCTCATGGTGCGGCGCTACCGCCCGTGGCTGTACTGGCTCGCCGTCACGATGGTCGCGGTGTTCGGCACGATGGCGGCGGATGTCCTGCATGTGGCGCTCGGCGTGCCGTACTACGCGAGCAGCATCGGCTTCGCCGTCATCCTCGCGATCGTGCTCGTCTGGTGGAACCGCAGCCAGCGCACGCTCGACATCCACAGCATCACGACGACGCCGCGCGAGCTGTTCTACTGGGCGACCGTGAGCGCGACCTTCGCGCTCGGCACGGCCGCCGGCGACATGTTCGCGACGTACTTCCACCTCGGTTACCTCGGCTCGGCCGTGGTGTTCCTCGTGGTCATCCTGATCCCGTGGCTCGGCTACAGCCGACTGCACTGGGGCGAGGTCGGCAGCTTCTGGTTCGCCTACATCCTGACCAGGCCCCTCGGCGCCTCGATCGCCGACTGGCTCGGTGTGGACAAGCCGCTCGGCCTCGGCTTCGGGCACGGCCACGTCAGCATCGTGCTGCTCGCGTTCGTGGTCGTGCTCGTCGCGGTCACCCAGGTCAAACACATGCGCTCGGCGGTCGGCCGCCGCGTCCTCACCGGGGCAGATAGCGCCGTTTGAGGTCGAGCACGCGGGTGGCCGCGGCATCCACCTGCGCCCGGAACGCCGCGTCGGTGCGCGCCTTCGCGACCACCGCGGCGATCATCTGCGGCGCGACCTGCGGGCTCGCCGAGACCAGCACGATGTCCGCACCCGCCGCGATCGACAGGATCGCGCGCTGCGCGGGCGACCACGCGGCCACCTGCTGGGCGGCGGAGAGGTCGTCCGTGATGACGACACCGCGGAAGCCGAGCGAGTCGCGCAGCAGCCCGGTCACGACGGCGGGGGAGAAGGCGGCCGGGATGCCGGGCGCGATGCGCGCATAGTCCGCCGTCGAGACCATGACGACGGGCAGCCCGCCGGCGATCAGCTGACGGTAGACCTCCACGGACGGGCTCGACGACGTGGTCGTCGTGTCGGTGACTCCCGCGCGGAAGTCGGTGTTCTGGGTCACGGCGCCGAGCCCCGGGAAATGCTTCGCGGTGGGCACGACGCCGGCCCGCAGCATCCCGCCCGCGAACGCGCCGGCGTGCTGCGCTGCCGAGACCTCGCCGTAGCCGTACTCGCGGTCGAGCTGGCCGATCGGCGGGTTCGCGCTCGCTTGCGCCGGCGAGACGACGACGTCGGCGACGGGTGCGAGGTCCATGTTGACGCCGGCCGCGCGCAGCTGGGCGCCCCAGCTCGCCGCGCTCGCCTCGAGGGCAGCCGGCTGCGTGCCGGCCTGCGCGAGGGCGGAGGGGATGTCGGCGAAGCCGGCGCCGCGCAGCACCTGCACCTCGCCGCCCTCCTGGTCGGTCGACACCAGCAGCGGCACGCCGTCGCGATCGGCTGCGCGCAGCCGCGCCGTCACTGCGGAGGTCACGGCCGCGCCCGCCGTCGACCTGCCGGAGAGGAACACGCCGCCCACGTGCAGGTCGGTCACGTCGGCCAGCGTGCCGGACTGCGCAGCCGCGGCGGTGGTGCCGACCATGAAGAGCTGACCGACGATCTGCTCGAGGCTGAGGCCCGCGAGAGGGCCGGCCGCAGGGGATGCCGTCGGCGTCGGCGTCGGGGCGGGGCTCGGCGAGGCGGCCCGGCCGGTGGGCGATGCGGTCGGAAGCGGCGACGCACCGAGCGTTGCCGAGGGCGTCGGCCGCGGAGTCTGGGCGGGCGGTCGGGTGGCCGCTGTGGTTCTCGGCGCCGCTGTGCCCCCCGCCCCCGGGGCCGCAGCCGAGCACCCGGCCAGCGCGATCATGAGTGCGCAGGCGGCCAGGGCGAGTGGGCCCCTCCTCATGACGGAATGGTAGATCCGTCAGCGCGCGAGCAGTCGCTGCAACCGCGCTTTCGATCTGTTCTCCTGCACGATCCAGGCGATGTCCAGGTCGCCGGAGGCCTGGGCCTCGAGTTCCCGCCACATCGCCAGCCCCCGCTCGGGCGCTGCGGCGATCGCCACGCTCCAGCAGTAGCCGAGCGCCTGGCGCAGGGTCCGCACGTCCTCCTGGCGCCGCGCCTCGAACGGCACCGCCCGGACGTGGTCGGTGGCCGCCCGGCACGCGTCGAGCGCGGCATCCGCGACCTCGGGCGTGCGCAGCAGCCGCGGTTCGCAGATGCCGGCGATCGCCGCGCGCACCACGCGCGCAGAGCCGCCCAGGAACCGCCGCACCAGGTCGAGCAGCAGCGCCGGCGACGTGTCGCCCACCCTCTGCAGCGCCATTGCGACGCCCTCGCGCACGCGCCAGCTGTCGTCCTTCGCGAGCACCTCGATCCGGTCGAGCACCCTCTCGTCTTCCGGTCTCTCGAGGTAGAGGCGCCCCATGGCCGCGGCGGCGCAGAGACGGCGGAACTCGTCCGGCGAGCCGGCCAGCTGCCACACGATGTCCTCTGCGACCACGTCGGCGAAGGCCTCCACGAGCGTCAGGTTCGCGCGCGGGCCGGGAAGCCCCGAGTGCTCGTCGAGGTAGCGCAGCAGGTGCAGAGGCTTGTGTTTCAGCGCGACGAGGTCGTCCTGGGTGTCGGTTCGAGCGGTCATCCTGGCCGCAGGCTACTTGTTGGGGACGATGATCGTCGGCCCCTCGAGGTTGAGCACCACGGTGTGGCTCACCGAGCCGAGGAAGAAGCGCTGGATGCCGCGCGACGAACGCGTGCCGACCACGAGCAGCGAGCCCTTCGCGGCCTGGTCGAGCAGGCCCCACGGCGCGAGCCCGTGCACGAGGCGCTTGGTGATCGTGAGCTCGGGCCACTGCGCCTCGAACTGCGCGGTCGACTCGTCGAGCACGTCCTGATGCACCCGCTGCAGCGACTCGAGGAAGGTGTCGTCGGGCGGCAGGTAGGCGTCCTGCCACGGGGTCGGCTCCTGCCACACGTGCACGACGACGAGCTCCTTGTCGCCGCGCGCGAGGGCGATCCGCGCCGCCACGCGGGCGGCGGCGAGCGAGGCCGGCGTGCCGTCGACGCCGACGACCACGCCCGCGCCCTCGGCTTCGGAGCCGTGGGGGATGAGCGCGACCGGCCCGTTGGCGCGTGCTGCGAGCCGTGCGCCGAACGAGAACGCGTAGCGCACCGAGAGACCGCGACGGCGGTCCGTGCCGATGACGACGAGCTTGTCGGGGTCGGTCTCGGCGGCGAAGGTCTGCGCCGGGTCGCCGTCGACGATGCGGCTCGTCACCGTGATCGAGGGGTGCTTCGCGCGGATGCCGGCGATCACGGCATCCGCCTGCTGCGCCACCTCGGCGCGACGCTCCGCGGTGTAGTCCTTTTTGGCGTCGAAGACCGTGAGCAGCGTCAGCGGCGCCGCGAGGCGGTCGATGCGCTCGAGCACCCAGTCGAGGGCGGCCTGCGCGGAATCCGCGGGCTTCCACCCCAGAACGACCTCGTTGACCTCGTAGATGCGCTTCTCGGGTTCATCCGCCATACCGCCACTCAACCGCCGCCCCGACGCGACGTCAAGCGATGGCGCGATGCGGCGTCACGGTGTCTGGGATACTGGAGCCATGGCAATCGTCGCAGTGCTCTGGTCGGTCATCGGACTCATCGCCCTCGTGGGCGGCGTGCTCGGAATCTCGGCGGCCTTCGCAATGGGTCGCAACGCCTACCACAAGTAGGCCGGACGCCTACCGCGCGTAGGCCAGGAAGCGGTACTTGAGGCCCTCGGGGCTCTCGTGCCAGCCCGATTCGGGGTCGGCGGATGCCTGACGCCAGTCGGCACCGATCGCCGGCGCGAACGCATCGCCTGCGACCTCCGCATCGATCTCGGTCACCTCGAGACGGTCGGCGAACGCGATCGTCTGCGCATACAGCTCGCCGCCGCCCATGCACCACGCCTGCTTGGCGGGGTCGGCCAGGGCGAGCGCGGCCTCGACCGAGTGCACGACCGTCGCGCCCGGCGCGACGAAGTCGGCGCTGCGGGTGACGACGATGTTGTCGCGCCCCGGCATCGGGCGCACGCGCTCGGGCAGCGAGTCCCAGGTCTTGCGCCCCATGATCACCGTGCCGCCCGTGGTGAGCTCGCGGAAACGGCGCTGCTCGCCGGGGATGTGCCACGGGATGTCGCCCCCGCCGCCGATCACCCCCGCCGTCGTCTGCGCCCAGATGAGCGCAAGCGGAGCGCGCCGGCGCGCCTCGGCGGTCACACCGCGACCGCGGCGCGGATCGCCGGGTGGTGCTGGTAGCCGACGACCTCGAAGTCGTCGTACCGGTAGTCGAAGATCGAGTCGGGCTTCCGGTTCAGCTCGAGCCGCGGGTACGCGTAGGCCTCGCGCGTGAGCTGCTCGGCGACCTGCTCGACGTGGTTGTCGTAGATGTGGCAGTCGCCGCCCGTCCAGACGAAGTCGCCGACCTCGAGCCCCGCCTGCTGGGCGACCATGTGGGTCAGCAGCGCATAGCTCGCGATGTTGAACGGCACGCCGAGGAAGAGGTCGGCGCTGCGTTGGTAGAGCTGGCAGCTGAGCCTGCCGTCGGCGACGTAGAACTGGAACAGCGCATGGCAGGGCATGAGCGCCATCTGGTCGAGCTCGGCGACGTTCCAGGCGCTCACGATGATGCGGCGCGAGTCGGGGTTCGTCGTGAGGGTCTCGATGACCTGGGCGATCTGGTCGATGTGCTGCCCGTCGGGGGTCGGCCACGAACGCCACTGCACACCGTAGACCGGTCCGAGATCGCCCGAGGCGTCGGCCCACTCGTCCCAGATGCTGACCCCGTTGTCGCGCAGCCACTGCACGTTGCTGTCGCCGCGCAGGAACCACAGCAGCTCGTAGGCGACCGACTTGAAGTGCACACGCTTCGTCGTGATGAGCGGGAACCCCTTGCTCAGGTCGAAGCGCAGCTGACGGCCGAACACGCTGCGCGTGCCCGTGCCGGTGCGATCGCTCTTGTGCGCGCCCGTCGCCATGACGTCGCGCAGCAGGTCTTCGTAGGGCGTTTCGATCGGCTCGGTCACGCACTCAGATTATGCGCGGCCGCCGACATTCGGATGCCGGACGGCTGGACTCGTATGGACAGGAGGTCGATACGCTGGTCACATGCAGAAAAGCGGCGATGGGGGCGTGTCGCACCACGACGCCGGCATGGACGACGAGTCCATCGCCACGGCCATGGAGCACCACTTCGCCCCCTTCGCCTCCGCCAAGCGCAACCTGGCCGAGGCGGCGGCGATCGCCGGGCAGATGGATGCCTCGCGCGAGCCCGACGACGACGACGACGACCCCGAGATCACCGCCATCACGCGCAAGCTCGACGCGACGCACGACACGCTCGGAGCGATCACCGAGCTGCAGCAGCTGCTGATCCAGCGCACCGGTGCGATCCCCGTCATCCAGCTTCCGCAGGCCGCGGCCGCCGCAGCGGCGCCCGCGAACGAGGAGGTCGAGCCGGCCGGGCGTGCAGAGGCCGAGCCCGTCGTCGAAGCGGAGAACACCCCGCCCCGGGAGCCCGAGGCCGAACCCACCGCCGATCCCGAGGCCGTCCACGCGGCCCCGGCCGATGAGGTCCCCGGCTTCGCTCGCGAGGAAGAGCCCGACACCGACTCCACGCCGACGGATGAACTCATCGACTGGGCCGTCGAGCCGATCACCGAGCCCGCGAACGCGCCCGGCTTCAGCCCGTGGGTCGACCCCGCGGCGATCGCCGCCGCACAGGACACGCAACCCGCGCGCAGCTATTCGGATGTCTCGACGCAGGTGTTCTCGGTGTTCTCGGCCGAGCGCCTGGAGCCCGCGGCCGTGCCGGAGCCCGAGGTTGCACCCGCACCTGAGCCCGCACCCCAGCAACCGCAGCCCCTGCCGCCGCTCTCGCTCGTGCCGGTCATCACAGACACCACCTCGCTCGCCGCCGAGACGGCCCCTGTCGAGGCCTCCGCGCCCATCGTCGCGGCGACGGGCACGGTCGACATCACCCCGCGGTTCGACCGGACCGAGCTCGATGAGGACGACGGCGTCGTCGACGACACCGACCGCGCCGACACCGCGGTCGCGGCCGAGCCCGCACCGCCCCCCGCGCTCGTCCTGCCCGCGGCCCCGCCGCCGGAGCCCGCCGCCGAGGTGCCCCGACGGCGCCGCTGGTGGCCGTTCGGCCGCCGGTAGGCTTGCGGCATGCCCTACGCCCTGTCCGAGGTGCTCGCGATCACCGAGCGGCTCTGGCCCGCGGCCGGTGCCGAGTCGTGGGACGCGCCGGGCCTGGTCACCGGCTCGCCGAGCCAGTCGGTCGCGTCGATCCACCTCGTGGTCGACGCGGTCTCCGATTCGCTCGATGAGGCGATCGACGCCGGCGCCGACCTCGTCATCGCGCACCATCCGCTGCTGCTGCGCGGGGTGAAGACCGTCGCCGAGACGACCTACAAGGGCTCGATGCTGACGAGGCTCATCCGCTCGAACACCGCGCTGCTCTCCGCCCACACCAACGCCGACGTGGTCGCCGAGGGCACGAGCGCCGTGCTCGCCGACAGGCTGGGCCTCACCGATCAGACCCCCATCTCGGCATCCGCCGCACCCGGCACCGGCATCGGCCGGGTGGGCATGCTCGCTCAGCCGACGACGCTCGGTCGTCTGGCGCGCGTGCTCGCCGACATCCTGCCCCCCACCGCAGGCGGCGTGCGCGTCGCGGGCGACTACGAGCAGCCGGTGCGCACCGTCGCGGTGTGCGGCGGCGCGGGCGACTCGCTGCTCGCCGAGCCGGCCGTGCTCGCCGCGGACGTGTACATCACCGCCGACCTGCGCCACCACCCCGCGTCGGAAGCGCGCGAGGCGCACCGTCTCGGCGCGGGCCCGGCCCTCGTCGACGTCTCCCACTGGGCGAGCGAGTGGCTCTGGCTCGAGACCGCGGCGGCGCAGCTGCGTGCGGCCCTGCCCGAGGCATCCGTCACGGTCAGCGAGGTGCGCACCGACCCGTGGGACTTCGCCGTCATCCAGTGACGCGCTCGCAGACCCGACCCGAACCCGAGAAGAGGCACCACCGATGAAGGCGACCCCCGCACAGCAGAAGGAACTGCTCCGCCTGCAGGAGAAGGACAACCGGCTCACACAGATCGCGCACTCGCTGAAGAACCTTCCGCAGGACAAGCAGCTCGCCGAGCTCACACCGCAGGGAGACCAGCTGCGTGCGCGCCTCGTCGAGGCGACGGGCCGGGTCGAGGATGCCAAGGCCGAGCAGGCCCGGTTCGAGTCCGACCTCGCGGTGGTCGCGCAGCGCCTCCAGCGCGACGCCGAGCGCCTTCAGGCCTCTAGCTCGCCGAAGGACATCGAGGCGCTCGAGGCGGAGATCGCATCGCTGCAGCGCCGCCGCGGCACGCTCGAGGACGCCGAGCTCGAGGTCATGGAGCGCCTCGAGGAGGCCGAGGGGGAGCTCGGCGCCGTGCGCGCCGAGCAGGAGCAGCTGCAGGCATCCGTCGACTCCCTCGCGACGGCCCGCACCTCGGGCATCGCCTACCTCGAGCGCGAGCGCGAGGACGCCGTGGCCGACCGCATGGTCGTCGCGCAGGGCATCGAGCCGGAGCTGCTCGCGCTCTACGACCGGCAGCGCTCGCGCTACGGCATCGGCGCCGCCGCGGTGCGCGCCGGCGTCAACCTCGGCAGCAACCTGACCCTCGCGCCGAACGACCGCGAGGCCGTGCGCAGCGCCCTGCCCGACGACGTCATCGTCGACGGCGAGTCGGGTGCCATCCTGGTCCGCGACGAGAACTCGTAGAATCGAAGGACAGGAAACGGGTCGGCCGGACGGTCGCGTCAGCCTTCGGGCTGCCGAGGAACGTCCGGGCTCCACAGAGCAGGGCGGTGGGTAACACCCACCCGGGGCAACCCGCGAGACAGTGCCACAGAGAACAGACCGCCGCACGATTTCCAGTCGTGAGGTAAGGGTGAAACGGTGGGGTAAGAGCCCACCAGCGACCGGGGCGACCCGGCCGGCTCGGTAAACCTCGCCCGGAGCAAGGTCAGACAGAGGGCCATGAGACTGCTCGTCTCGTCCTCGGGTAGACCGCTAGAGCGGCGCGGCAACGCGTCGCCGAGAGAGATGGCCGTCCCGGCCGGTTCGCCGGCCGGACAGAACCCGGCGTACAGGCCGGCCCGCTTCCTGATTCACGACGACGCCCGCCGGAGTTCCGGCGGGCGTCGTCGTGGCTGCGGTTCAGGACGCCTAGGAGCGCTGCTTCGCGGCGAGGGCGGCCGCGCCGAGGATGCCGGCGTTGTTGAGGAACTGCGCCGGGATCAGCTCCGTGTCGATCTTGACGAGATCCCCCCACTCGGCGAAGTTCTTGCTCACACCGCCGCCGACGATGAACAGGTCGGGGGAGAAGAGCTTCTCGAGCGTGGAGTAGTAAGTGGTGAGGCGCTTCGCCCACTTCTCCCAGCTGAGGTCCTCGCGTTCCTTGGCGGAGTACGCAGCGCGCTTCTCGGCGTCGTGGCCGTCGATCTCGAGGTGGCCGAGCTCGGTGTTCGGCACGAGCATGCCGTCGACGATGAGCGCCGAGCCGATGCCCGTGCCGAGGGTCGTGAGCATGATCACGCCCTGGCGGCCCTTCGCGGCGCCGTACTCGGTCTCGGCGTAGCCCGCGGCATCCGCGTCGTTCACGAAGAGGATGGGGTGCCCGATCGCCTGCTCGAAGAACTTCTCGGCCTCGAAGCCGATCCACTTCTTCGACACGTTCGCCGCCGACATCGTCTTGCCGTGCCGCACGACGGCGGGGAAGTCGATGCCCACGGGAAGACCGGGGTCGGCATCGAGCTGTTCGAGGACCTTCTTCGTGACCTCGGCGATGTCGTCGGGCTTGCCGCCCTCGGGAGTGGGGAGCTTCACCCGATCGGTGACCAGCTGACCGGTCTCGAGGTCGACGACCCCGCCCTTGATGCCGGTTCCCCCGATGTCGATGCCGATGGCGTGCTTGACCTGCGTCGTCATGGCCACAGGCTAGCGGTTAGGGGAGCGTGAGGATCTCAGCGCCGCGCTCGGTCACGACGAGCGTGTGCTCGAACTGCGCGGTGAGCGACCTGTCGCGGGTCGTGACGGTCCAGTCATCCGCCCACATGTCCCACTCGATGCCGCCCAGGGTCAGCATCGGCTCGATCGTGAAGACCATGCCCGGCTCCATGACGGTGTCGTAGCGCGGTGCCGAGTCGTAGTGCGGGATGATCAGGCCGGAGTGGAACGAGCGCCCCACGCCGTGCCCCGTGAAGTCGCGCACGACGCCGTAGCCGAAGCGCTTCGCGTAGGCCTCGATAGCCCGCCCGATGACGTTCACCTGGCGCCCGGGCGCCACGGCCTTGATGCCTCGGTTCAGCGCCTCGCGCGTGCGCTCGACCAGGTCGACGACCTCCTGACGCGCTTCGCCGACGACGAAGGTCTGGTTGCTGTCGCCGTGCATCCCGTTCAGGTACGCGGTGATGTCGATGTTGACGAGGTCGCCCTCATCGAGGACGGTGTCGTCGGGGATGCCGTGGCAGATCACCTCGTTGAGCGAGGAGCAGATCGACTTCGGGTAGCCGCGGTAGCCGAGCGTCGAGGGGTAGGCGCCATGGGCCACGAGGAACTCATGGCCGATGCGGTCCAGCTCGTCGGTCGTCACGCCCGGCCGCACGTGCTGACCGACCAGCTCGATCGCCTGCGCCGCGATGCGGCCCGAGGCGCGGATCAGCTCGACGTCCTCGGGCGAGTACACGTCGCCGCCCGTGTGTTTGGCGGGCAGCGGCTTGCCGACATACTCCGGGCGCGGGATGCCGGCGGGCACAGCGCGCTTGGGGGAAAGGCGTCCGGGAATCAGGTGGCCGGCGGAGTCCTTGGGCATAGTCTCAAGCTTATGAGCGACTCAGAGCTGCCCGAAGACGACCGCAAGTGGTGGTGGAACTCGAAGACCGGCGCCGTCGAGCACGGCGTGGTGTCGGCCGCGATGTATCGAGTCGGCCCCTTCGACACCCGTGAAGAGGCCGAGCACGCCCCGGAGACCCTGCAGGAGAACTCCCGCAAGTGGGCCGCCGAGGACGACTGACCCGCCCGTCACGGATCAGTAGGAGTTCTCGGGGCCCGGGTACTCGCCCGCGTCCACATCGGCCTTCCAGGTGACGGCCGCGTCCCGCAGGGTGGCACCGATCTGCGCGTACTGCCGCACGAACTTCGGGATGCGCCCCTGCGTCAGCCCCGCCCAGTCGGTCCACACGAGCAGCTGGCCGTCGCAGTGCGGGCCGGCGCCGACGCTGATGGTGGGGATGCTGAGCGCTGCGGTCACCTTGGCCGCGGCATCCGCCGGCACCATCTCGAGGACCACGGCGAAGGCGCCGGCCTCTTCGACGGCCTTGGCGTCGGCGAGCAGCTGCTCCTCGCCGCTGCCGCGCCCCTGGATCACGTGGCCGCCGAGCTGGTGCTCGCTCTGCGGCGTGAACCCGATGTGGGCCATGACGGGGATGCCGGCGTCGACGATGTGCCGGATCTGCACGGCCGAGCGCACGCCGCCCTCGAGCTTCACGGCGTGGGCGCCGGTCTCCTTCATCATTCGGATCGCGGTGTGCACGGCATCCTTCACGCTCGTCTCGTAGGAGCCGAACGGCATGTCGGCGATCACGAAGGCGCGCTGCGCCGCGCGGGCGACCGCGCGCACGAGCGGGATGAGCTCGTCGACCGTGACGGGCAGCGTCGTGTCGTAGCCGAGCACGTTGTTCGCGGCCGAGTCGCCGACGAGGAGGAAGTCGATGCCGGCCTCGTCGAAGATGCGGGCAGTGAGTTGGTCGTAGCTCGTGAGACCCGTGATCTTGATGCCGGTCTGCTTCGCGTTGGCGAAGTGGCGGGTACGTACGCGCTTGAGGTTCTGCGGTGCCCCGCCGTAGGGCGCTTCTTCGCGCATGGGCGACGCGGCGGCATCCTGCTGTGTCATGCGTTCAGCGTACGCGCGCGCCGATAGGCTGACCGCGAAGGGAAGGGCACCCATGTCCATGGACAAGCAGCGGGACTTCGTCCTGCGCACGATCGAAGAGCGCGGCGTCAAGTTCATCCGGCTCTGGTTCACCGATGTCATCGGAACGCTCAAATCGGTCGCCATCGCGCCCGCCGAGGTCGAGGGCGCCTTCACCGAGGGCCTCGGGTTCGACGGCTCGGCGATCGAGGGCCTGACGCGCGCCTACGAGTCCGACCTGCTCGCGCACCCCGACCCCACGACCTTCCAGATCCTGCCGTGGCGCGGCGAGATCGACCCGACGGCCCGCATGTACTGCGACATCACGACGCCCGACGGTGAGCCCGCGGTCGCCGACCCGCGCAACGTGCTCAAGCGCACGCTCGAGAAGGCGGGCGAGGCCGGCTTCACGTTCTACACCCACCCCGAGATCGAGTTCTACCTGCTGAAGTCGGCGCAGATCGGCCCCGAGGGCCCCGTGCCCGTCGACGCGGCCGGCTACTTCGACAACGTGCCCGGCGGCACGGCGCACGACTTCCGCCGCCGCGCGGTGCGCATGCTCGAGGACCTCGGCATCTCGGTGGAGTACAGCCACCACGAGGCGGGCCCCGGCCAGAACGAGATCGATCTGCGCTACGCCGATGCGCTCACCATGGCCGACAACATCATGACGTTCCGCACGGTCGTGAAGGAGGTCGCGATCGAGCAGGGCGTGTACGCCACGTTCATGCCGAAGCCGCTCGCGGGGCACCCCGGCAGCGGCATGCACACGCACATGTCGCTCTTCGAGGGCGACACCAACGCGTTCTTCGAGGCCGGCGCCCAGTACCAGCTGTCGAAGACCGGGCGGAAGTTCATCGCCGGCCTGCTGCGGCACGCGCCCGAGATCTCAGCCGTCACGAACCAGTTCGTGAACTCGTACAAGCGCCTGTGGTCGGGCGACGAGGCGCCGAGCTACGTCAGCTGGGGCCACAACAACCGCTCGGCGCTCGTGCGCGTGCCGCTCTACAAGCCCAACAAGGGCCAGAGCGCGCGCATCGAGTACCGCGCGATCGACTCGGCCGCGAACCCGTACCTCGCGTACGCGCTGCTGCTCGCGGCGGGCCTCAAGGGTGTGCAGGAGGACTACGAGCTGCCGCCCGAGGCGACCGAGGATGTCTGGGCCCTCACCGACGCCGAGCGCCGAGTGCTCGGCTACGAGGCGCTGCCGTCGAACCTCGACGCCGCGATCCGCCTGATGGAGGGCTCGGAGCTCGTCGCATCGACCCTCGGCGAGCAGGTGTTCGAGAACGTGCTGCGCAACAAGCGCCAGGAATGGGTCGGGTACCGCGCCCAGGTCACCCCGTGGGAGCTGCGCAGCAACCTCGAGCTGCTCTGACACCCCGCTCAGCCCTGATGCGCAACGACGGATCGCTGACGCTCACCGCGCTCGCGCGCGCCGGCTTCACCGAGCTGTCGGCGGCGCGCGAGCGGCTGGGGGAGTATGCCGAGCTGGTCGACACGACGGCGACGACCGCGGTCGAGCTGTTCGCCGACGCCGCCGACCCCGACGCGGCACTCGAGCGCCTGCTCACGCTGCTGCGCCGTGCGCCCGAGCAGACCGTGCCCTTCCTGACCGCGCCCGAGCGCGCGGCACGGGTGGCCCGGGTCGTCGGTGCGAGCTCGGGGCTCGCCGAGTTCCTGCACCAGCACCCCGACGAGCTCGCCGCGCTGGCGGAGCCGGTCGCGGGGCTGCCTTCCGAAGACGAGCTGCGCCGCGATCTGCTCGATTCCGTGGGGGCGGATGCCGCGTCGACCGCCCCCGTCGCGCAGCTGGTCGAGGAGGAGGGCTGGAACGCCTTCCGCCGCCGCTACCGGCGCCGGCTGATCCAGGTCGCGAGTTTCGACCTCGAGCAGGCGGACCCCGTGACCGGGTTCGACGCCGTCGCCGAGTGCCTCTCGGATCTCGCGGGGGCCGCCGTCGAGGCATCCCTCGCCGTCGCCCGTGCCACGACGACGGGGAAGGGGCCGGGCAAGTACCCGGCCGAGCAGGTCGAAGCCACCTCGCTCGCCGTGATCGCCATGGGCAAGGCGGGTGCGCGCGAGCTCAACTACATCAGCGACGTCGACGTCATCTTCGTCTCGTCGGGCTCGGTGGATGTCGCGACGCGCCTCGCGGTGCTGACCATGCGCGGCACGGACTCCCCGTCGATCGAGCCGGGCCTGTGGCAGGTCGACGCGAACCTGCGCCCCGAGGGCAAGGACGGCGTGCTCGTGCGCTCGCTCGAGTCGCACATCGCCTATTACGACCGCTGGGCGAAGGGCTGGGAGTTCCAGGCCCTGCTCAAGGCGCGGCCGCTTGCGGGCGACCGCGAGCTCGGTGCCCGATACGTCGAGGCCCTGTCGCCGCAGGTGTGGAAGAGCGCCGAGCGCGACGGCTTCGTCGAGCAGGTGCAGCGCATGCGCGAGCGCGTGGTCGAGCACATCGTCGCCGACGAGGTCGACTGGGAGCTCAAGCTCGGCCCGGGCGGCCTGCGCGACATCGAGTTCACGGTGCAGCTGCTGCAGCTCGTGCACGGCCACGTCGACCCGGCCGTCCGGCAGTCGGCGACGCTGCCCGCGCTCGACGCGCTCGTCGCCGGCGGCTACGTCGGCCGCGAGGCGGGGGCCGAGTTCGCCGCCGACTATCGGCGCCTGCGGCTCATGGAGCACCGCGTGCAGCTCTCCCGGCTGCGCCGCACCCATCTCATGCCGCGGGACGAGAACGCGCAACGGGTGCTCGCGCGCGCGACCGGTCTCGCGGGCAACGCGCGCGAGCTGATCGAGCTCTGGACAGGCGTCAAGCGCCGCGTGCGCGGCCTGCACGAGCGCATCTTCTACCGCCCGCTGCTCTCGGCCGTCGCGGCGCTGCACGGCGAGGACGCGCTCATGGGCGAGGGCACGCTCTCGCCCGAGCAGGCGCAGGCGCGCCTCGCGGCGATCGGCTTCCGCGACCCGCGTGGTGCGCTCGCGCACATCGCGGCGCTCACCGAGGGCGTCTCGCGCTCGGCCACGATCCAGCGCACGCTGCTGCCGGTCATGCTGCAGTGGTTCGCCGACGGCGCCGACCCCGACTACGGCCTGCTGACCTTCCGCAAGCTCGCCGACGACCTCGGCGACACGCACTGGTTCCTCCGGATGCTGCGTGACTCGTCGGGTGCGGCCGAGCGGCTCACACGGCTGCTCTCGGGCTCGCGCTTCGTCGGCGACCTGCTCGGCACGCTGCCCGAGTCCGTCGCGTGGCTCGATTCCGACGACGAGCTGCGGCCCCGGGCGCGTGCCGTGCTCGAGGAGGAGAAGGACGCGGTGCTCGCCCGGCACGCCGACACCGAGTCCGTCGCGCAGGCGATGCGGCAGGCGCGGCGGCGGGGCATCCTGCGCCTCGCGTTCGGCGGGATCCTCGACGTGATCTCGATCGAGGATGTCGCGCGCGGCCTCACCGACATCACCGAGGTGTTCCTGCGCGGCCTGCTCGAGGCGGTGCGGCGTGAGAACGCCCTGCGCGAGCCCGAGGGCTTCGAGTTCGCCGTCATCGCGATGGGGCGCTTCGGCGGCCGCGAGCTCGGCTTCGGCTCCGACGCCGACGTCATGTACGTCTTCCGCGCGCCGGCGGGTTCGCCCCAGGCGGCCGAGGCCGCCCTGCGCATCGCCGCGCAGCTGAAGCGGCTCTCCGAGGACACGCGCCTGCCCTTCGAGCTCGACCTCGACCTGCGCCCCGAAGGCCGCAACGGCGTGGTCGCCCGCTCACTCGACGCATATGCGGCGTACTACGCGCGCTGGTCGCTCACATGGGAGGCGCAGGCGCTGCTGCGCGCACGCGGATTCGCGGGGGATGCCGCGCTCATCGCCGACTTCGAGCAGCTCGCCGACCGCACCCGCTACCCGGCCGCGATCGGTCAGAACGAGGTGCGAGAAGTGCGCCGCATCAAGGCGCGCGTCGAGTCCGAGCGCCTGCCGCAGGGCGCCGACCCGGCTCGGCACCTCAAGCTCGGGCGCGGCTCGCTCTCGGACGTCGAGTGGTTCGTGCAGCTCATCCAGCTGCAGCACGCCGCCGAGCTGCCCGCGCTGCGCACGACGTCGACCCTCGGCGCGCTGCAGGCGGCGACCGAGGCCGGGCTCGTCGACGAGGCGGATGCCGAGCGCCTGCATGCCGCATGGGTGTTCGCCTCGCGCGCCCGCAGCGCCATGACGCTCTGGACGGCGAAGACCTCCGACGTGCTGCCCGTCGACCGGGTGCAGCTCGACGGGGTCGCGCGGCTGATGGGCTACCCGCGGCGCTCGGCGAGCCGTCTCGAAGAGGAGTACCTCGGCGTCACGCGCCGTGCCCGCGCCGTGTTCGAGCGCGGCTTCTACGGCGTCGCGCCCTAGCCCGCGGCATCCCGCCCGCACATCCCGAATACGACGAAGGCCCCCGCCGAAACGGGGGCCTTCGCAGCGGATCCGTGCGGATCAGACGCCGTAGTAAAGCTCGAACTCGAACGGGTGCGGGCGCTGCGCGAGGGGCTTGATCTCCTTCTCGCGCTTGTACTCGATCCAGGTCTCGATGAGTTCCTCGGTGAACACGTTCCCCTTGAGGAGGAAGTCGTGGTCGGCCTCGAGCGCGTCGAGGACGGCGTCGAGCGAACCCGGAACCTGCGGGATCGACTTCGCCTCCTCCGGGGGCAGCTCGTAGAGGTCCTTGTCGACCGGCTCGTGCGGCTCGATGCGGTTCTGGATGCCGTCGAGGCCGGCCATGAGCTGGGCGGCGAACGCGAGGTACGGGTTGCCCGAGGCGTCCGGCGCGCGGAACTCGATGCGCTTGGCCTTGGGGTTGGTGCCCGTGATCGGGATGCGGATCGCAGCCGAGCGGTTGCCGGCCGAGTAGACCAGGTTGACGGGGGCCTCGAAGCCCGGGACCAGGCGGTGGTAGGAGTTCACCGACGGGTTGGTGAAGGCGAGCAGGGCCGGCGCGTGGGCCAGGATGCCGCCGATGTACCAACGGGCGATGTCGGAGAGGCCGCCGTAGCCCGCCTCGTCGTAGAACAGCGGCTGGCCGTTGCTCCACAGCGACTGGTGGGTGTGCATGCCCGAGCCGTTGTCGCCGAACAGCGGCTTCGGCATGAAGGTGGCCGTCTGGCCCCACTGCTCGGCCGTGTTCTTGACGATGTACTTGAACTTGAGGATGTCGTCCGCCGCGCGGACCATCGTGTCGAAGCGGTAGTTGATCTCCGCCTGGCCGCCGGTGCCGACCTCGTGGTGCGAGCGCTCGAGGACGAGGCCGGCCTCGATCAGCTTGAGCGAGATGTCGTCGCGCAGGTCGGCCTGCTTGTCGACGGGGGAGACGGGGAAGTAGCCGCCCTTGTAGGGGGTCTTGTTGCCGAGGTTGCCGCCCTCTTCGACGCGGCCGGTGTTCCAGGCGCCTTCCTCGGAGTCGACCGAGTAGAACGCGCCGTTCTGCTTCACTTCGTAGCGGACGTCGTCGAAGATGTAGAACTCGGCCTCGGGCGCGAAGAACGCGGTGTCGGCGATGCCGGTCGAGGCGAGGTACTTCTCGGCCTTCTTGGCGACCTGACGCGGGTCCTTGTGGTAGATCTCGCCGTTGCGCGGGTTGTAGATGTCGAAGACCATGATCAGCGTCTTCTCGGCGCGGAACTGGTCGACGTAGGCCGTCGTCACGTCCGGGATGAGCTGGAGGTCCGACTCGTGGATGTTGGCGAAGCCACGGATCGACGAGCCGTCGAACAGCTGGCCGACGGTGAAGAACTCCTCGTCGACGGTCGAAGCGGGGATGTTGAAGTGCTGCTGCACACCGGGGAGGTCGGTGAAGCGGATATCAAGGAACTTGACGTCTTCGTCCTTGATGAACTTCAGCACCTCAGAAGAATCCTTGAACATTCAGGCTCCACAAGGTTGGCGAACGGCCGCGAACGCGACCCGCTTGCAGGCTAGGCGGGGGCCGTTTCTCTGTAGTGACGCAATTGTTTCCAGCATGTTACGCGACAGTCCATCAGCCGCGGTTTTCTAGGATTGTCGCGTGAGTCCACGCGAGACGGTTGTTGCACCGAGCAGTTTTCCCGGCGAGCGCCTCGGCCTGCCCGAAGCCGGCCGCGGCTCCGTCGGCCGGTTCGGCCGCCGCCTGGGCGGCCTGTGCATCGACTGGGCCCTCACGGCGGGCGTCTCCTGGCTCGTGTACCGCCCGTCCACGACCGGCGACCCGGCGTTCGGCGCGGTCCAGGCCGGCGTCTTCGCGGCGCTGCAGATCCTCGCGATCCTGGCGCTCGGCGGCTCGATCGGGCACCGGCTGGTCGGGCTGCGGCTCTCGGCGCTCCCCGGCTACAAGCCGGCGTTCTGGCGCGCGATCGTGCGCAGCATCCTGCTCGCGATCGTCGTCCCCGCGCTCGTCTGGGACTCCGACCAGCGCGGCTTCCACGACAAGGTCGCCGGCACGGTGCTCGTCCGCGCCTGAGCGCGGCCCCGCTGCGGGTCAGTCCGCGACGGCGGCCACGGCCTCGATCTCGACCAGCTGGTCGTCGTAGCCCAGCACCGTGACGCCGAACAGGGTGCTCGGCACCTCGTGGTCCGCGAACGCGGCGTGCACGACATCCCACACCGCTCCGAGATCGCCCTGCCGCGTGGTCGCGACCAGGACGCGCGTGCTGACCACGTCGTCGATCGTCGCGCCGGCCGCGCGCAGCGCCAGCTCGAGGTTCTCGACGCACTTGGCCGCCTGGCCGGCGTAGTCGCCGATGGCGGCGGTCGTGCCGTCGAGGTTCAGCGGGCACGCGCCGGCGAGGTGGATGAGACGGATGCCGGGTGGCACGCTCGCCGCGTAGGCGTAACCGGGCGTGCGCGCCAGCTCGCGCGCGTCGTACAGGGTGACCACGGTGTCGTTCACCGGACCAGTCTGTCGGACGCGCGCGGCCGTGCGGAAACGGGTCGATTGTGCGGTGCGGATGTCCGGTCCGATCCGCTGGATCGGACCGTCTCCGCACCATCGGCACGCGCGCCGGCGGAAACGACGAAGGCCCCGCCGGAGCGGGGCCTTCGTGGCTGCGACTAGCGCGGCTGGCGCGGAGCGCGGATGCGGTTGGGGTCGACGCCCTTTGGGATCGGCAGCGCGCTCTGCAGCGACGAGAGGCGGTTGTCGACGGCTGCGACCTCGGTCTTCGTGAGGCTCGGCTTGATCTTCGTGAGCGCACCGGCGACCTTGTGCAGGGGCGTGGCGCCGGCATCCGGCCCGACGCTGATCGTCGTCACGGCGACGTTCGGAACGGTGCGGGCGACCTTGCGGCGCTCCTCGTCGAGCATGCGCGCGGTGCGCGACTGCGGGCCCTCGCTGATGAGGACGACGCCGCCGCGGCCGACGGCGCGGTAGATCGCGTCGCGGGTCTTGCTGTTGACGGCCACCGGCATCTCGCTGCCGCGCCACCCGCGACGCAGGGACGAGCGCATGACCGCGCCGACGGCGCCGGGCTGGCCCTCGATCTGCGAGTACGCGGCGCGCTCGGCGCGGCGGCCCAGCACGACGATCGCGAGGAGGACGCCGCCGAAGACGCCGGCGACGATCCACAGCACCATCGTGAAGACGTTGCCGGAGAGCAGGAAGGCGAGCAGCAGGCCCACGACGACGGGAAGCAGGAAGCCGCCGAGCATGAGCGGGAGAGCCTGCTTGTCGTACTTGCGGGTCATCTGGAAGACGTCCCACATCTGCCGCCAGCGGCCCGGTTCCTTGGGCGCAGGCGCAGCGGAGGTGCTGTTACGTGCCATGGCTCAAGGTTACCCGAACGCGCTCATGCGACTTGCGCGGCGAGAGCGTCCCGAGCCTCGGCCCAGAGGCGCCCGGCGCGGTACGACGAGCGCACCAGCGGCCCCGACATGACCCCCAGGAAGCCGATCTCGCGTGCGGCCTGCTCGAAGTCCACGAACTCCTCGGGCTTCACCCAGCGCGCCACCGGGAGGTGGCGCGGGCTCGGGCGCAGGTACTGGGTGATCGTGATCAGATCGGTGCCTGCCGTGCGCAGATCCTCGAGGGCGTGCAGCACCTCGTCGGGCTCCTCGCCCATGCCGAGGATCAGGTTCGACTTCGTGATCATGCCCGCCGACTTGGCCTGGCTCAGCACGTCGAGCGATCGCTCGTAGCGGAACGCGGGGCGGATGCGCTTGAAGATGCGCGGCACCGTCTCGACGTTGTGGGCGAAGACCTCGGGGGATGCCCCGAACACCTCGCCCAGGTACGCGGGGTTCCCCGAGAAGTCGGGAACGAGGATCTCGACGCCGACGCCCGGTGCCTGGCGGTGGATCTCGCGGATCGTCTCGGCGTAGAGCCACGAGCCCTCGTCGTCGAGGTCGTCACGGGCGACACCCGTGACGGTGGCGTAGCGCAGCTCCATCTGCGCGATCGACTCGGCGACGCGCCGCGGCTCGTCGCGGTCGTAGTCGGCCGGCTTGCCGGTGTCGATCTGGCAGAAGTCGCAGCGGCGCGTGCACGCCGAGCCGCCGATGAGGAAGGTGGCCTCGCGGTCCTCCCAGCACTCGAAGATGTTCGGGCAGCCGGCTTCCTGGCACACCGTGTGCAGCTGCTCGGTCTTCACGAGGTTCTGCAGCTGTCGGTACTCGGGGCCCATCTTCGCCCGGGTCTTGATCCACTCGGGCTTCTTCTCGATGGGCGTCTCGGCGTTGCGCACCTCGAGGCGCAGCAGCTTGCGCCCGCTCGTGTCCTGCGCGGGGCCGCCGCCGTTGGAGATGTTCACGATGCTCACGCCGCGACCGCCTCGGTCGCGAAGATGCGCTCGAAGGCGCTCTTCACGCTCTCGACGACGTCCGACGGCGTCACCACGCGGGTCTCGCCACGGAGCGCCAGTTCGCGCGTGACGGTCGTGACGCCGGCGTCGCGGATGCCGCACGCCACGATCTGCTCGTAGGCGTCGAGGCTGTTCGAGCAGTTCAGCGCGAAGCCGTGCATCGTGACGCCCTCGGCGACGCGCAGCCCGATGGCGCCGATCTTGGCGTCGGGGGCGGGCTCGCCGGCATCCGTCGTCTGCGCGATCCACACGCCGCTGCGGCCGTCGACGCGTCGCCCCTCGATGCCGAACTCGGCGACGACCTCGATCATCAGCTGCTCGAGCTTGCGCACGAACGCGACGACGTCGACGGGCTCGGGCAGCCGCATGATCGGGTAGCCGACCAGCTGGCCGGGGCCGTGCCAGGTGATCTTGCCACCGCGGTCGACGTCGATGACGGGGGTGCCGTCGGTCGGCCGCTCGGAGGCCTCGGTGCGCTTGCCCGCGGTGAAGACCGAGGGGTGCTCGAGGAGGAGGACGGTGTCGGGCGCCGCCCCGCGAACGACCGCAGCGTGGGTCTCACGCTGGAGTTCGAGGGCTTCGAGGTACGGCACGGAATTGGCGCTTAGTCCCGTGACGCGGTACTCGATCATGTCGAAGGGTTTCCCTACGTCGGTGGTCTGGAGTTGTGCTGCCAGCCTACGTCGGCGCGCGTCGGATTTTCGCTCGACCGCCGTCGGGTCCGACGCCTCTCGCCCTGCACAGGCGGGCGCGATTCCGAGTTCTCCACATTTCGCGTGCGAGGGCGGATGCCGCATCGGCGGCGGACCCGACGATGGTGGCCATGACCGATCTTCCCGCCCTCCCGCTCGACGCCGCCGCGTTCGGCCGCAAGACGGCCGCCCTGCTCACCGCGCGCAGCGAGCATCTGCCGGTCGTGGCCGATGTGACGGCTCTCGGCGATCGGCGCCGGCTCGACCTCGACGAGATCGACGGGCCCACACTGAGCGAGCTGCTCGTGCACCGCCGGCGCATCACCGCGGGCGAGGCTGTGACGATCGTGATCGGAGTGGCGCGTGCCGTGGCGGCGCTGCACGCAGCCGGCTATTGCAGCGCCGCGCTCGGGCCCGATCACGTGCGGCTCGACGGCGACGGGCGCCCCGTGCTGATCGGGCTGGACGGTCTGCGCGAGACGCTCTGGGCTGGGGCGCCCTGCGGCGGCGACGACTGGCGCGCCGTCGGCGCCCTCGCCGACCGGCTCGGCATCGTCGCGCACGGTCGGGCCGGCGGCGCGCTCGCCCCCGCCCAGGTCGGCCTAGGTGTGATGTTCAGGCAGGTTGTTGAGTCTGCTGATGGGTGCTGCGCCGATTGCGGTGTGGAACCTGTGGTGATTGTAGAAGTGCAGCCAGCCGGGGAGCGCCTCGCGGCGTTCGCG
>Ga0131853_10000539_pt1 | contig 69725 bp, 51 predicted proteins | sample TergutLab28metaG_FD_92764 | JGI IMG/M metagenome (GOLD analysis project Ga0131853, IMG submission 92764) | Labiotermes labralis P1 segment gut microbial communities from Petit-Saut dam, French Guiana - Lab288 P1 (version 2) (version 2) | ecosystem: Host-associated > Arthropoda: Insects >... | reverse complement strand
GTAGGCGTTTCAGGGCGTTACCCCATCATTCCACCTATCGGAATATCAGTTTTAATCCTTTTTTCACCTCTCTTTCTTGGATTAAGCAACACTTTTCACATTGCAACGTGTCGTACTGTTGGCAAACTCATCAAGGATACAGCGGACATGGACTGGTAGCCGTTGCCCTTGGTTAAGGTACTTTGTTTCCGCTCTGTCTTTAAGAGCAGAAAACATTTGGGAATATAGCATGGCGGCTATAAAGTGATATGTCTTGCTGGTAGCATCGGTGATGATGAACAAGGCAGTTTTTCTATCTCCGATGGTTTCTAACTTCATTTGGTCATGAATTAAGGTTTTGCGCACATCCATGGGATAGAATGGGGCAAGGCGTACACCACATGAGATGAGGAAGGATTTTAAGGTTTTGCCAGCACCTTGCTTGAAGGATTTGTAAGCTAACACAGCGGAATGGTTTGGGTATACATTAGCCATGGCTTCAAAGTCCTTATCCACATCATTTTTGAAATCGGGGTCATTTTCCCTTACTTCCATGCTGGTTATCATATCTATCATGGTGTTAAAGTTGTGTAGGGACTTGTCCTTTACAAAAAACTTTATATAACCTATCACGGCGGTGTATAGCAACTTTTCACCATCAACCCAGAAGTCACCATCACTGCCGCCTTCCTTTTTCTTTGATGTGCTGCCGACCAGTACATCAACCACTTTGCGTACATCATTTTCGGTTTTTATGTAATCGAAGGGATTGTATCCCATGGATGCGCCAAAGTTTTTGAGGTTTAGTACACGCACATCATAACCGCCGTATTGCTTCAAAAGCTTACCTAGTGAATGAAAAATTTCTCCTTTCGGGTCTGTTATGACATAGCTACTGTGCATTTGCAGGATATTTGGAATAACGTAAAAGCGGGTTTTTCCAGAGCCAGAACCGCCAAATATCAGGGTATTTTTGGCTCGTCCATATTTAGGATTAACAGGGCGGGGGTTCATGGTTAGCCCTTCGGTGGCTGTTAGGATGATATTTTGCCTAAAATCCTTATCCATGTATGGCTTGATATCCTCTTTTGTGCCAAAGCGAGCAGAGCCATGTTCAACACCTTTGCGGTATTTGCGCTTGTCTCTGCCCAGAACCCTAAGCATTACAGCCGCAATGCCCACAATGCCCGCCAACCAAAAGTTGTTCATGAGTACGATTTCAAAGACCGAGTTGACATAAAAACTGATAAAGGCAAATACCACAAAGACAATTAAATTTGTGATAATTTCTCTTTTTAATTTTTCATTCATTTTTAGCTACTCTCCTTATCGTTCAACTGGTTCAGGAGGCGGTGTTGAATGGTGATGCGAATCCTTGGTATCAACACCATGCTCGCCCTTGTCTGCACTACCACCCTTTTCATGGCCTTTGGCTCGCACATCATTTCTTTTGTTCACCAAGACATCATTAAAATCCTTAACAGGTCTGCCTTTTGGGTCTGGCTGGGGCGGTCGATATTCTATTTCAAATTTGTCTGGATATTTCGCCATTAACTGTTCGGCTATCCTGTCAGCACCAGCACGACCCGCCTTGTCAGCATCAAAATTCAAAACAATCTTTGTTATTTGGGGATGCTGTTCAAGGTAAGCGTGAAGCCCCTTGGGAGATACGCCGCCAAGAGAGATTCTATGTACGCAATTCCAAAGATGTCCGTTTTTAGGGTCTTGCTTGTCTAAACTGGCTTTGGAAAGAGCGTCTATGGGGGATTCAGTTACAAAAATCACTCGGGATGTGTCTTTGTATTCTTTTTGGATGGGTATCACAAAAGGGGTTGCTTTGTTGCTGTTTTCGGCTTCCATCATAAATTTTTTATCCGTAGTGCCTCTAATCGAGGCATATTCGATTTTGCCATCTTGATTAAAACCTACAAACACGGCGTTATTGTGGGATTTGCTTTGATAGATAGCTCCTTTGCTGATACAGTGGTTAACAATATCCGGGTCTATGGCTCTTTTCTCTGTCAAATATTCGCTTACAACAGCATTACTCCAATGGGACTTAGGAAGCACAATAGGCCCTTTTGGCGGGATATCATCATCAAATTTCCATACATTGGGGGCGGCTTGTAGTGGCAGTTCCTTTGGTGGTGGTGCGGTTTCTTGATTTTTACTGATTTTAGCCATCTCTTTGTCAATATAATTTGCAGTTAGTAACTTAACCGCATCTACAAAACCATAACCACGAACACTTGTAACAAAATCCAAAGCGTACTTTCCGCCTTGTCCTCGGGAGTGCCAATGCCAAGCATAACCACCTGTGTTGCTGGGGAAGATTTTCAAGCTGTCGTGGCCTTTAAGCTTGTAGGTGTCTGCACTGTGTTTGACAAGGTTGTGGGGTTCGTGGGTGTGTAGGTAGTCTAAAATGTCCACAGAGCGAGCCTCTTGTATGCGGTCTTCGCTTACGCCTTTGTTTGTATTGATTTGTCCCTCTGGCTGCTCCTGCTTGGGGCTTGATATGCCCAAATGGGCATGATGTGCATCCAAAACAGCTTTGTTGACTTCTTTGCGCAGTTCTGCCGTGGCAGGAAAGGCTATGTCATAATACTTGCCATCACTGCCTTTGCTTTGTGGCATGGCGACAAATGAACCCTTCGGGCCATCCATCACTCGTACGCCATTAATGGCAATAAGGTTGTTTATGGTGATGTTGGCAAAGGCTTGGACTTTGCCTTGGGGTTCTGGTATTGGGATTAGTTTTACATCAATTTGGTGTTGGGTCATGGGGGTTGTTCCTTTCTATAATGGTTGAATAATGGGCTATTGTGCGGATTTTATAGGGATTTTCCATCTGCCGCCCATCTTGACAGCACCCTCAATTCTTCCTTCACGAAGCCATTCATAAATCGTCATGGGATGGATTTTTACATAGGTGGCATAGTCCTTAGGGGCAAGATATTCCAAGCCCGATTCCAGGACAGGGATTTTAGGCTGTCGCCTGTTTTGCTTCATAAAGGTTTTTAGGTCAATTTCTGCTTTTCGTGACATGGCTGCCTCCTCTCGATTTTGGGGTTGCAAAGATTTTTGGGTTGTGGTATGATTTCTGTACTATGTCGCAACTGGGTATAGACATCAATGATTTTTTGGAGTTTGTTAAAAAATAATTAGCACCTAACCCTGCCCCCTTGTGGGGCTTTTCTTTTTTGGTTACCGCTCTGCACCCTCTGGACTCTCATCCTCAAAAAATAACTTCCAGTCGAAACCGAGCGTTTTGGCTATTTTTTGTGCGCTTTTTGGGGATGGTCCTCGCTGTCCATTTTCAATGAGGCTGTACTGCTGCTGCGTGATTCCAGTAATTTCCGCCAAAGAAGCCTGTGAGATACCTTTACGTTCACGCAATTTTTCCAGCCACACTCTTTCCTTGCCCATTAAATCACCTCCCTAAAACAACCTAAGGTTGTACAATAATATGACAATATCACAACCCAAGGTTGTTGTCAATACCTTTTACGAAAAAAAGTTGTAAATATTTTCTTTCACAACTTGAAGTGGTATAATTGCAGTAAAGGGGGAGATGCGTTATGCTGGGACAAAGAATAAGTGAATTGAGAAAAAGCACAAAACTGTCCCAAGCTGATTTGGGTGCTGAATTGAATTTCACGCAACAAGCGATAGCAAAATGGGAGAAGGGCGTTGCCGAACCGAACGCCGAAAACATAGTGCGACTTGCTAACTTCTTTGGAGTGACAACCGACTATCTTTTGGGGCTATCTGGTGACATAGCCAATAAAACCGACTTGCCCAGTGAAAAAGAACAATCAGAAAAATTAAGTGGTGCAGAAAAGGCGTTACTGCGCAATTTTAGAAATTCAGATACCGAAGGCAAGGAAGCTATTTTGGGCAGAGCGTTGTTAGTGTCGTCAAATCAAGGATTAACAGACGGTTTGGAAGATTTAGAAGCTTCATCAGAGCTAACAAATTTACCAATGCCGTCAAAAACATGATGAATTCATTAATAAAATAGGGGAGTTTACATATGCCAAAAAAGAACTTGTCTCTATTGCCGCAGGGAGGCCGCTTGGGAGATGAGCAAATAAAATGGTTTTCGGAACAAGTGCGCAAAATGGATGATATGAACTCGGAAGAGTTTGAAATATTTTTAGAGCAACTTTTTATTGCCGATGGATACAAGGTTTCCGACCAAGCAAGACTACAACCGACCACTTCCGATGGTGGCAAGGATATGATAATCAAGAAAAAGGGAGTAACAACGGTTATCGAAGCCAAGGCATGGCGGTTGGAACACAAACACAATGTGGGTGTATCCATTGTCGAAAAGTTGGCTGGCGTAATTGTCGGTCTAAAAAAGCCCAAATATCGTGGTGCAGTGATAACCACTAATTTTTTCACTCCACCAGCCAAAAGATATGCCCAGAATGTGCCCCATATAGAGTTGATTGATAGAAATGGTCTTTTGCGGCTCATAGCTTCCATAGAGCCGAGAATAATTACAGAGGTGGCATTCCATGAGTTGAGTAAGCATATGGGGTATTGCCCCGAATGCAATCATGTTTTGGTAAAAAAACAAAACAGCATTGATAAGTCATATTTCTTGGCTTGCCCAACCAATGAAAAACATCCGCCCGGTGGTTGTGGATACACCGAAGATATTCCCAAAAATGGGCAGATTGATACTAAAAACACACAGAGAAAAAGTACCCATATGGGCGAGGTTGCAAGTTGTCCATAGTCGAACAAGTGCAATAAACTGTTTTACGGAGAGGGATGGATGATATGTGGTGGTTTGTGTTTTTCGGCATACTAAGTATATCGCTTTTTATCGCTGGTATTAAATTCGGCTTCCAGTTCATTTTTCCGTTTATGAGCTACTTCATCATCTTTGCAATCATCCACTTCCTTGTGTTTAGTACAATTAGCGGAACAACCTTCAACGGGTGGGGGTACGAAATAGGATTGGGCTGGCACGCCTGGATTATTGAAAGGTGGGATTTGTCGCAGGAACTCGCTTATGTTCTTACTGTGCCCATCCATGTATCGGCCGGACTTGGTTGGTACTATCTCCAAAAAATACAAGTTAGGTACGGTAAGATAAAAATATATCCCGGTAGAATTTTAGGTTATAGTGCCATAGCTTGGGTTGCGTTTTACCTTAGCAGGTCAATTGTATTTACTGATATTTTTCAAGACGCTTATCATTTACCGCATTACGTAGATACATTGGCTGGGGTGGTTGTTGCCATTATCGTCTTTGGCGCATTAATGCTTTTTAAGCTGTTAGAAAGGGCTTTTTGGACTGATTGAAACGTAGTGGATGAGGCAAAACGTAGCTTCTTAATTGCAATCGCACGAGGGATATTACAAAAAAGAGGGGCGGAATAATGCCAAAACGAACCCACGGAGAAGGCACCATATACCAAGATAAAAAGGGCTTGTGGCGGGGCGAAATAACCCTTGGCTACGACCCGGGCGGAAAGCGTATTAAAAAAAGCTTTTCCAGCATGGACAGGGAAAAGCTTTTGAAAAAGATGAATGATGAGAAATTTAACCTACATAGAAATATTGTTACAGTGACCAGTGATTATACTGTGGCGGAATGGGTAGGGTTTTGGCTGGAAAACTACAAGGCGCACACGCTACGGTCAAAGACTTATGACAACTACGAAAACGCCTTGAATAGGCACATAAGAAATGCCATTGGGGATTATAAATTAACCAAGATTAACACGGACGCAATCCAGCAGATGTACAACAGGATGCACAAAAACGGACTTTCTGCCAATTCCATAAGAATCGTGAACAATGCCTTGTCGCAGGCTTTTGACCAAGCTGTTAAAAATAAATTGATTTATGAAAACCCTTGCAAATCCACCGTGCGCCCCAAGATTGAGAAAAGCAGAGCCACCGCCATGACCACCGATGAGCAAGAACTATTTATACAGCATTGCAAGGATGAATCCACATACCACAAACTTTTTATATTTTTGCTGAACGCTGGATTGAGAGTTGGCGAAGCACGGGCATTAACTTGGGACGACATTGACTTTGTGAAAAAAGAAATCACTATCAACAAGACTGCCTCGCTGGTTAAGAATCGTGATGAGAACGCTGAAACGAAAACGAAAATCATCATAAACTCCACGAAAACAGAAAGCGGGGAACGGATTGTTCCTATGAACAGCAAGGTTGAGAGTATCTTGCTGGCTCAAAAAGAAGATGAGGTTAATGAGATATTCGTGTTTTCCTCGAAAGTTGGCACAATGCTGATGGGGCGCAATGTGAACCGTGCGCATATAGACTTGTTGGGTCAGGCAGGGCTGTCAAGGAGCATAACGGTGCATACCTTGCGCCACACCTTTGCCACACGACTACTTGAAAAAGGGGTCAACCCAAAAGTGGTTAGTGACCTGCTGGGTCATGCGTCCATACAAATCACTTTGAACATTTACAGCCATGTAATGCCCAATATTAAAACTGATGCGGTAAACTTATTGGATTGATTTAGTGCGGTAATCCATTAACCGCATATTTTATTACCGCACCATTACCGCAGTGTGACCCGCCATCATTATTACCGCACCAAGCAAAAACCCCTCATCCGAGGGGTTTTAATAATGGGAACAACTGGACTTGAACCAGTGACCTCCCGCTTGTAAGGCGGATGCTCTCCCAACTGAGCTATGCTCCCAAAACACGGTGGCGTACAACGTACGCCACTAAACAAGTATTACGACCCAGAAGGGACTCGAACCCACGACCTCCAGCGTGACAGGCTGGCGTTCTAACCAACTGAACTACTGGGCCAGAAAGTGTTGCAACCGCAACCACTTTGATATTATACAACAGCCCGCAAGCTTTGTCAATACTTTTTTTAATTTTTTTCAACAAAATTTTAATAGGTTAGATGAAAACGGCGGCAAGGTTAGGAATAACAGCCCTTCATCCATGATATAAGTTACGTGGTTTGTGGTAAAATTGCCGCTGTCGGTTTGCATAATTCGGGTAAGCCTTGCATCCAGCGGCAAGCCCGCCCGCCACGCAGGTATGGCAAGTTGCTTGTGGGTGGCGCTTACATTAAATACGGCTATTATGGCTTGCCCATGGCTAAAACGGGCAAAAGCAAGGGTTTCTTGCAGGGTAGGCAAAAATATGGTGCTGCCGTGGCGCAGGGCGGGGCTTGTTTTACGCACATTGGCAGCTTCTTTGTGAAATTCCATTAATACAGGATTTTCTTCACCCCATGGATAGGGCCTGCGGTTATCCGGATCCGTCCAACCGCCAAGCCCCGCTTCATCACCATAATAAATGGTAGGGCAACCCTGCCAAGTAAATTGGAAGGCAATGGCAGCTAACATTATTGCAAGGTTTGTACCTTCATCAGCGGCGGTTGCGCCATGGGTGTGCAACCGCCCAATGCGCCCATTGGTACGGGTTAAAAAGCGGCTATGGTCGTGGTTGCTAAGCTGGTTCATGGCGGCCAACCTTGCGGGGTGGGGCATTTTGCTTGCAAAGCGGTTTACAGCATCAGCAAAGGCTTTACCATCCCCCAATAAATGGGGCAATGCCTTTTCGCTATGCTTTTGCATCCCCGTAAAAAAGCCGCTAACAGGCTCCATAAACCCATCATAATTCATAACCGCATCCCACTGGTCACCACCCAGCCAGTCCGCAGGGTTGCCATAATGCTCCGCTAAAATAAGGGCATGGGGGTTGGCATCACGCACACGGCGGCGAAAATCCCGCCAAAACTGATGGTTAAATTCCTTGCTCTGCCCCAAATCCGCCGCCACATCCAACCGCCAACCATCCGCATTATATGGCGGCAACACCCATTTTTCACCAATACGTAGCATATATTCATATAAACCGGGGCTGCCCTCGTAATTCAGCTTTGGGTGGTTGTGGTGCCCCCACCAAGCCTGGTATTTATCCCCATCCCAAAGAAAATGGCCGGCAAACTCCCCATCTTTATCCAGCCATGTATGCAAATGGCCGCAATGGTTAAAAACCCCATCCAAAATCACCTTTATGCCATGGTTGTGGGCTATTGCGACAAGCTCCGCCAGCAGTTTGTTGTCACCAAAACCCGGGTCAATATTTTCATAGTCTGAAATATCGTATTTATGGCTGCTGGGGGATGCAAACAAAGGTGTAAGGTACACAGCCTCCACCCCCAAGCCTGCCAAATATTCCATTTTGCTAACAATTCCCGCCAAATCCCCGCCGTAGAAATTGCAAATGTCAACATTTTCCACAGGGTCGCTCCACGCCATTTTTTTGGCAGGCTTGCCAAGGTATATATATTGGTCATCCATCACATCATTGCTGGGGTCGCCATTGCAAAATCTATCAATAAAAATTTGGTACATTACAGCACCTTGCGCCCAATTTGGCACATCAAAATCAGGCACGATAATAAAGTTGCACTCCCCATCCAAATACCCCTTTGCGCCCGCCCGGTTGTAAAAGTATTTATCCACCCCGCTGTGGATGATAAAGTAATAATTAATAACCTTATCCACAGTAAGTCTTGTATGATAAAAATCAAAAATACCATGGCTCTTTTGCTTTGCCATAGGCACTTCTGCGCCATTTGCCACCAAGCAAACCTTATCAACGCCATTTTGCCCGCATCGCAAACTAACCCCCACCACCTCGCCGCTAACAGGTTGGGGGTTTGTCAAAAAATTACCCGTTTCATCAGAAAAAACTGCAGCAGGCACAAAGCCCTTGTTTCCGCCAACCATCGTAACACCCCTTTGTCATATTATATCAAAATTAAATTACCGTTGCAACTATTGACCTTTGGTAATTTTTTTGATATAGTATTATGGAATGGAGGTTACACAAATGAAAAAAATAGTAAAAAAGATGATTTTTACGGCATTTGCCACCCTTGGCGCAGTATTTTTTACAGCCTGCGCCAACGAAGATACCGAGTGGACGAGCAGGGGCGTAGCCGTTGCCACCCTAAACGGCGTCAATATTTACGAGCATGAAGCGGCGGTTTTCATCAGGCAAGCTAAGGAATTTTTGGCTTGGGACCATTTGGCAATCCATGGTGCTTTTGAAATTGATTTTGAAAACGAATATGCCCCGGGCGTTACCTTTGGGGATGCCGTTAGGGAACAGGCGGTGCGCTTTGCAGCCACCACAACGGTGTTTGAAGCCATGGCGGCAGATTTAGGCATAGCCCTAACCGATGATGATTTGGAGTGGATAGAGAATAACATAGACCTTCTTATAAGGGATATGGGTGCGCAAGGGCTGGAAGATGCCCTAAGCAGGGATCGTATCTACGGTGTTAACCACTTGCGCTCCCTACACCAAAACCAAATAATTTTTGAATATTTGGTGGATTACTTTTTAGCAAGCGAAGAAGCTTTCGCCCGATTTGAAGAGTATGTACCGCCAAACCCCACAGATGAAATTATAGAGCGTGCCGAGCAACTGCTGCAACGTGCAAGAGCCGGGGAAGATTTTAGCTATCTTGTTGCCACTTACGGGCAGGATCCGGGTATGGTATCCAGCCCGCAGGGTTATACATTTGCAAGCGGCGTAATGGTACATTCTTTTGAAGAAGCGACCAGGGAGCTGGAAATTGGAGAAATTAGCGACCTTGTGCCAAGTAGCTTTGGCGTGCACATAATCAAGAGGGTGGAGCCTAATCCCGATGAGGTAATGGGCGTGCCCGGGGAAGATGAAGAAATACTTGCCGCCAAGCATATCCTGCTTTCGTTTCCCGAACACATACCAACACTTATGGATAGGCAAGTTGAAGCCATTCTAATTGGCATAGATAATATGGTAGCGGGAGGGGAGATAAACTTTCTGCCTGCCTTGGAAAATTTACATTTAGATTAGTGTAGTGCGGCTTTGCGCATAATTTCCGCCACCTTATCCATATCATCGTCATCCGCAAGGCGGTTTCTGCCCTCAAAGCCGCATTTTTTGCACTTGTGCACAATTTGCCATCCTTTTGCACTATGGCTTACAATGCCCGCAGGGCACATAATGCCATGGCAATTATTTGCCCTGTCACCGGGCACATTGTCTATATGCACAGAATGCAAACAAAAGGGACAATGGTTTCTAATTGTCCCTTTTTTAATTGCGGCCACATCTGTACCGCAGTTTATGCACTTAAAATCACTGTTTTCTGTCTTGCGTCCCATCTAACTTACTCCGCAGGTTGGTTAATGCCCAGCATTTGGTCAAAACCGGCCATAACCGCATCAAAAGTGCGTTGGGAAATCTCCGGCAAATCCCCGCCCCAAGCACGCTCGGCGGCTGCAAAACCCGCAAGGAAAGCATCCCGCATAAGCTCAATACGGCGTGGGTCATCCCCCGCAAAGGCACGGGCAAAACCAAGTATCCTTTCGGATGTTTGCTCTACACCAAAATATCCATCATCGGCAATATCCCGCTGTGCTTGCGCCATGGTTGCCTCATCCACTTGTATCATGGACTGGCCATTAACAATAGTAGCTGTATGCCCCTGCAAGTTAAGCAAACGCTGTATCATCTGCTGGAAAGCTTCTGTTTGGCGGTTCATCTGGTCAAGGGCGGCGTTAATGCTTCTTGCATCAATCTGGGAAACAGGGGTGGTTCCACTTAGGGACAAAATATCCTGCGGCACAGTTTGCCCGCCCAAAAGCTGGTTATTTGCTTGGTTTGGGTTAACAGGCGGCACATTGCCAAGTGGGTTGTTTTGGTTGCCTTGGATGTTATTAAGCAAATTCATGCTGGTGTTGATGTCCATATCAAAAATCCTCCTTGGTGAAAATAGTCGTTACATGTATATCGGCACATGACAGGTAAAACTTAACATGCATTATCTTCCCATTAAATCTTCCATCAAATTAATGGCCTCCAACAATTGCACATCATACTCCTGCGGCAAGGTTGAAAGGCGGTTTGTAAGCTCCACATCCATTTCCACATAATGGGTGGGCACAATACCTTCGCCATTAATGCAGATGCCTGCGGGGGTAAAATACCGTGCAATGGTAACCTTTACAGCGGACCCATCTGCCAACGGGAAAACATTTTGCACAAGCCCTTTACCAAAAGTAGTCGTGCCCAAAAGCTCCCCAATTCCCGTATCCCGCACCGCACCTGATAAAATTTCCGAAGCGGATGCCGAATTACCATTTACAAGCACCACCAGTGGTATCTCTATCTGCCGTGCATCGGAATAGGCATTGGTGCGCCGCCCCCTTGCATCCTCGGTATATGTTATAATGCCCTCCGGCACAATCATATCAGCAATGGAATTTACCACATCCAGCAACCCGCCGGGGTTGTTTCGCACATCTATAATAAGCCCTTCCACACCTGTTTCTATAAGGTTGTTGTAGGCGGTTTGAAATTGGTCATAAGTTACCCTATCAAATTGGGAAATACGGATATAACCTATATTTGTATCCTCTATCACCCGGTGGCGCACGGTTTCCACCTGTATCAAATCACGTATTATGGGGATATCGAAGGTTCTATCCTCACTTTCCCGCAGTACGGTAATGGTCACCTCCGTGCCCCTGTCGCCCCGCATCATGCCTATGGCTTCCTGGGTGCGCTCGTTACCAAAAACTTCTACGCCATCCACACGGATAATTTTGTCTCCCGGCAACACACCCGCATTAAAGGCGGGGCTGCCTTCAAAAGGCGAAACCACCATAATGCGCCCGTCCACAGGGTCGGTTACAATGCTTACGCCAATGCCCACAAATTCCCCTTGTGTATTTTCACGAAAAGAAACAAAAGCATCCGCCGACAGGTAAACAGTATAAGGGTCCCCCGCACCGTATACAAAGCCTGCAAACATCACATCAAGGGCGGTTTCCAAATCAAAATCACCAATAAAATTGCGGTCGATAATGCGGTAGATATGGGTTAGTTTTTGAGCGATTTCTGCGGTGTTAAGAATGGATGAGCCGGCCTGTTGCGGGGCAGCTGCGGGGTTTATCCGAAAATCCAAATCCCTTGGTATGGCAAACGCCACCCACGCAATAACCGCCAAAGCCACGCCTGACAGCATCCCTAAAAAATAATTTGCTTTTTTTGACATAACGCCTATTCACACTCCTCATATTGACAAGTTGGGGTTTTTAATGTATATTGTCCCAATACAGCCATTATACATCATTTGCCATGGCTTGGCAACAAAAAAGATTGGAGAGCAGATATGAATCCCTTTTATGCTGATATTTACAAGGTTGTAGCAGATATCCCCACAGGCTTTGTCATGTCCTACGGGCAAATTGCCCGCATTTTAGGCAAACCCCACAACGCAAGGGAAGTTGGTAGGGCCATGGGGCATTGCCCTGCCGATTTGCCATGGCATCGGGTTGTTATGGCGGATGGCACAATTACAGGTACAGGCGGTATGCGGGAAGAAGTTGGCAGGCAACGCTTGGAAGCTGAAGAGGTGTCGTTTTTATTGGATGGCCGTGTAAATATGTCAATCAGCCAACACGAAATATAGGATATAGCCCGGTCACAGGGTCGGGGCTTGCACTGTCCACAAAAACCCCTTCTCCGCAGGGCAAAATGGCCACTTCCGTTCGCCGCAACTTCCTGCCCAGCCTTTCTTCCGCATTTTTTCGTATTCTATCCATCTGCTTTTTGTCGCCCAATTTCATAAAAAGCGGCATATTAGATCCTTTAACCATGGCAAGCCAGTCATAAATCATATATCCCCGCAACCCATCCAAGTTTACACCTTTTAAGCTACCGAACAAGCCAAACAGCTTTTCGGCATAATCATTAAGTGCCATACCGTCCTTTTGTACAAATTCCCCCAAGGTGCGGAAAATCTCAAAAGGCGTTAGACTTGTTGCGGCTTGCACATAGTTTAGGGTTTGCAAAAAGTGACCCTTGTTGTAGGTTTGTTGCAGGGCGTTTTCTGTGCGTTTTAACACTTGTAAATCCTGCCGGGACAGCCATGGGTTACTAATTATTTCATAAGGTGGCTCGGGGTTAAAAATAATGGATTTTTCATTCCTGCGCAAGGCACTGCCGTGCAGCATTTTTAGAAAGCCCAGTTGCACCTTGTGTGCCCCAATGGCATAAGTTTGGTTGAAGCTATGCGCAAAATCCACCAATGTTTCATGGGGCAGGCCCGCAATTAAATCCAAGTGAATGTGGATATTGCCCATCTGCATCAACTGCTTGATATTGGCCACAGCCTTATCCAGATTTGTTTTGCGCATACTGGCTTCCAAGGTGGGCTTAAAAAAGCTTTGCAAACCTGCTTCTATTTGAAAAAGGCCGGCGGGAGCGGTAGCGAGCAAGTTTAATGTGTGCTGGTCAAACAAATCCGCCGCCACTTCAAAATGGAAGCGGTTGTTGGTGTTTAGCCCCATAATAAATTCTATCATTTCATAAGCTCGCTTGGCATCGCAATTAAATGTTCTATCTACAAATTTTATTACACGCACATCTGTTGCCGCCAACTTGGCAATTTGTGCCTTGGCATCATCCAAGGGCAAAAACTCCACCTTACTATCCCCTGACAGGCAAAAAGCGCAGGAAAATGGGCATCCCCGTGATGTTTCGATATAAGCAATTTTGCCCCTTAGCGCCGCCAAGTATTCCGTTGTGTAGGGGTCAACAAAACAACCGTCACCACCATCTTCACGCCCATCAAGAAAGGCGGGGAAAGTTTGTTCGCCGGCACCTTTTAACACGTGGTTTGCACCATTTTCCAACCAATAATCCACATTGTGGGCAGCTTCCGGTCCACCCATCACAAAAACTGCTTGGGGCAAGGCCTTGCGTAACTTTCGCAAAATACCGGGCAACTTGCCCGCATTCCAAATATATGTAGAAATGCCCACCACATCAGGCCGGCAAGCCGACACCTGCGCCACAATTTCCTCGTCAGGCTGGTTTATATTGCACTCCAAAACAACAACATCATGCGCCTTTTGGGCAAATTGCTGCACGGCCGCCTTCAACTGCCAAACCGCCAGTGTGGAGTGGACAAATTTCGAGTTAATCCCCAACAATACTACCTTACTCATTATTCAAATCCCATTCCCAAATATTTGTTTGCCGTTGCCCTAAGCGTTGATAAAGGTCATGCCACTCGGGCGTTTCCACGGTGCGCACTAAGCGCAATCCCAATTTCTCACACACCCTTATGGAAGCCTTATTGTTCACATCATTACAAACCAGCAACTTTTCCATTCCATGGAATTTAGCGACAGAGGCAAGCAAAACAACACCCCGCCCTGCATATCCTTTTCCCCAATGGGCTTCATCAATCCAATATCCCACTTGCCCGCCGTAATACAGCCCTTCGCTATACCCAATGCGCAGGTTTACCCTACCAACACTTTCGCCGCCAACCATCACCGCAAAGCCATAACTTGGTACCCATTTTTTATCATGCACAGCAGGGTTTTTGTCAGTGCAAACCAGCGATAACTCTCCATCAGCCAAACCCGACAAATTCTCCATAAAATCACAAAAGCAGACAGGTAAGTTGGCGTAATATTCAATTTCCCGGGAAATATTGTCGAATTTCATATTAGTCCTCCAAATTCCATTCGTAAAGGGGCACATAAGTCAACCCCAAATACAACAAGCCACCAAAATAAATCCGGCGGCTTGTTTGTGGTTATTTAAGGTAAACTTTTTTTCGCACTTTGTGCGAAAAAACCGCTTTCAAAACACTGCGGCGAAACATCGCAGTGTTTTGATGCTGTTGTATTAGTCCATAATTGCAGTTACAACGCCGGAACCAACTGTTCTGCCGCCTTCACGGATAGCAAAACGCATTTCGTTTTCAATAGCAACCGGGCTGATAAGGTCAACAATCAATTCAACGTTATCGCCGGGCTTGCACATATCAACGCCTTCCGGCAAAGTTATAACGCCGGTTACGTCGGTAGTTCTTAGGTAGAACTGTGGGCGGTAGTTGTTAAAGAATGGGCTGTGGCGGCCGCCATCTTCTTTGGTCAAAACATAAACTTGACCCTTAAACTTCTTATGACCTTGGATGGAGCCTGGCTTAGCAATAACTTGGCCACGTTCAACCTCATCACGGGAGATACCACGAAGAAGAACACCAATGTTGTCACCGGACTGGGCTTGATCCAAAAGCTTTCGGAACATTTCGATACCGGTTACAACATATTGGCGTGGCTCGTCGGTAAAACCAACAATTTCAACCGAATCAGATACTTTTAGGATGCCTCTTTCCACACGGCCTGTGGAAACTGTACCACGGCCGGTAATGGTAAATACATCCTCAACCGCCATAAGGAATGGCTTGTCATCTTCACGGGCCGGCTCTTCGATGTACGTGTCAACATGCTCAAAAAGCTCCACAATTTTGTCGCCCCACTCACCGGCTGGGTTTTCCAAAGCTTCACGGGCAGAACCTTTGATGATTGGGGTATCGTCACCAGGGAAACCTTGTTTGTCCAAAGCTTCACGGATTTCCATTTCAACAAGCTCAATAAGCTCTTCATCAGCGATATCGCACTTGTTCATAAACACGATAATTTTTGGTACACCAACCTGGCGGGCAAGTAGTATATGCTCGTTGGTTTGCGCCATAACACCGTCAGTAGCCGCAACCACAAGGATTGCACCGTCCATTTGGGCAGCACCGGTAATCATGTTTTTAACATAGTCGGCATGGCCTGGGCAGTCCACGTGGGCGTAGTGGCGTTTGTCGGTTTCATACTCAATGTGAGTGGAGTTGATGGTGATACCACGTGCCTTTTCTTCCGGCGCTTTGTCAATTTTATCAAAATCTACAATTTCGCCTGTGCCGTATCTTTGGTTCAAAGTCTTAGAAATAGCAGCAGTCAGCGTGGTTTTACCATGGTCAACGTGACCGATAGTTCCAATATTAACATGGGGTTTGTTTCTTTCAAACTTAGCTTTCGCCATTTGTACTTCCTCCTTAAAGTGGGCAATGCCCTTGTTAATCGTTAAATATATTATAAATCTTTATCCAAAATTTTGCAAGCAAAACTTTTAGCTGTTTTTAAGCGTAGCTTTCTCCATAACACTCTTTGGCACTTGCTCGTAATGGCCCACCTCCATGGCGAAAACGCCACGGCCTTGGGTCATGGAGCGTAGGCGGGTGGTGTAGCCAAACATTTCGGCCAGCGGCACAAAAGCATGCACAACCACAGCACCAGAGCGGGATTCGGTAGAATCAATACGGCCACGGCGGCTGTTCAAATCGCCAATAACATCGCCCATATAGTCTTCGGACACGGTAACGTCCACTTTCATAATAGGCTCCAAAAGCACTGCATCACCTTTGCGCATCGCTTCCTTAAAGGCCATAGAACCGGCAATCTTAAAAGCAATTTCAGACGAGTCCACATCATGGAAGCTGCCATCATACAAGGTGGCTTTTACGCCAAGCACAGGATAGCCACCAATTATGCCGCTTTCCATAGCTTCTCTGATGCCCGCCTCGATGGGCGCAATAAATTCCCTTGGGATTGCACCACCAACGATTTTGTTTTCAAAGACAAAGCTGTTTTCACTGTCATTGGCATCAATTGGCTCAAACTTAACTTTACAGTGGCCATATTGACCTTTACCGCCGGACTGCTTAACATACTTACCCTCAACATCCGTCGCCTTGCGGAAGGATTCACGATAGGCAACCTGTGGCTGGCCCACATTGGCTTCCACCTTAAATTCACGCAATAAACGCTCAACAATAACTTCTAAGTGCAACTCACCCATGCCAGCAATTATGGTTTGACCGGTTTCTTGGTCGGTATACGTCTTAAATGTTGGGTCTTCCTCCGCCAATTTAGCAAGGGAAAGGGACATTTTGTCACGTCCTGCCTTGGTTTTTGGCTCGATGGCAATGTGTATAACGGGCTCCGGGAAGTTCATGCTTTCCAGCACAACAGGGGAGTTTTCGATGCACAGCGTATCGCCTGTGGTGGTGGACTTCAAACCAACAGCGGCGGCAATTTCACCCGCAAACACCTTTTCCACTTCCTCCCGTTTATTGGAGTGCATGAGGAAAATACGGCTAACACGCTCTTTTTTATCCTTTGTGGCATTGTAAATATAGTTGCCGCTTTCAAATGTACCGGAATACACACGGAAAAACGCCAATTTGCCCACATGCTGGTCGTTTACAATCTTAAACGCCAAAGCGGAAAAGGGTTCGGAATCGCTGGCTTTGCGCTCCACTTCCTCTTCTGTGCGCGGCACGATACCTTTAATGGCTTCGATATCCGTTGGCGCAGGAAGATATTCCACAACACCATCCAAAAGCTTTTGCACGCCCTTTTTCTTGTAAGCAGAGCCGCAGAAAACAGGTGTTAGCTGGGTGGCAATGGTGGCTTTGCGAAGGGCGGTTTTAAGCTCCTCCACAGTAACATCCTCTTCCATCAGTACCTTTTCCATAATACCTTCATCCGTGTCGGCAATGGCATCAATTAAAGCAGAGCGAGCCTCCTCGGCCGCATCCTTCAAATTAGCGGGAATATCCCCTTCTATAACATCTTCACCCAAATCACCGCCGAAGGTATAAGCCCTCATGGTAAACAGGTCAATCATGCCCTCAAAGGTGCTTTCCTGGCCGATTGGGATTTGCACAGGTGCAGGGGTTGCACCCAAGCGGTCTTTAATCATTTCAACCACATTCATAAAGTCTGCGCCAAGTTTGTCCATTTTGTTTACAAAAGCAAGGCGGGGAACTTTATATTTGTCAGCCTGTCTCCAAACAGTTTCGGATTGGGGCTCAACGCCGCCTTGGCCGCAGAAAACAGCCACAGCACCGTCCAAAACACGTAGCGAACGCTCAACCTCCACGGTAAAATCCACGTGGCCGGGCGTGTCTATAATGTTTACACGATGGTCATTCCAAAATGTGGTTGTGGCAGCGGAAGCAATGGTAATGCCACGCTCCTGCTCTTGGTCCATGCTGTCCATGATGGCGGTGCCTTCATGGGTGTCGCCCATTTTATAGGTTTTACCTGTGTAATACAAAATTCTTTCTGTGAGAGTTGTCTTACCCGCATCGATATGGGCCATAATGCCTATATTCCGGGTCCTCTCCAGCGGGTATTCTCTCTTACTCAAAATACCATCTCCTAATCTCTAAGCACTATTAATCACCATACATCTGCGCAATTTTTTCCTTAACCCAAGCGACCTCTTCTTGACCCATCTTGGTTTCAAGTGCATTTATTTCCTCATCTAAGCCGGCAATATTAATGCCCTTGTTTATTGCGCGAATCTTTAACAAAGTGTGCAAAGCACCACGTTGCCAAATTTGAATCTCAGTTTGTGTTGCCATAACATCAACCCCCAATTACCATTTGAAATGGCTAAAGGCACGGTTAGCATCAGCCATTTTGTGCATTTCCTCTTTACGGCGCACAGCACCGCCAGAATTGTTAATGGCATCCAAAATTTCATTTGCAAGGCGTTCTTCCATGGTTTTTTCGCTTCTGCGGCGGCTAAAATTAACCAACCAGCGCAAACCAAGGGCTTGCCGTCTTTCCGGGCGCACTTCCATGGGTACTTGGTATGTGCTGCCGCCCACACGGCGTGCTTTAACCTCCACAGAAGGCATTATGTTGCCCAAAGCCTCTTCAAAGCTTTCCAGCGCATTTTTACCTTCACGCTTGGCTTCAACAGTGCTAAACGCCTTGTATACAATACCTTGCGCCACACCTTTTTTGCCATCCAGCATAATGGTGTTTATCAGTTTTGTCACAACCTTGCTTTTATACAGCGGGTCCGCCAAAACATCCCTTTTTGGGACATGTCCTTTTCTCGGCACGTCTCTTCCCTCCATTCCATTAGGTACTCAAGCCCTCAACTTATATCATAATACACTGAACCGATTTATTCGGCGTGGTAGCGCCAGTCATTTTATGAAATAAATGACGTTAGCCAGCGTTGAAAAATCGTGTGAAGTGATTTCGAGATAAGTTTACATTGGCCTGTGGTGCCTGTTCTTGAGGCTAAAACCCACATAAAATATGAGCTTTGGACTCAAGAACAAGCAACTTGTTGTTGAGTTTTATTTCTTAGGTCTTTTCGCTCCGTATTTAGAGCGGGCCTGCATGCGGCCGCTAACACCGGCGGTATCCAGCGTGCCACGCAAAATGTGGTAGCGCACACCGGGCAAATCACGCACACGGCCGCCACGGATTAGTACCACGCTATGTTCTTGCAAATTGTGCCCCTCACCAGGGATATAGGCTGTAACCTCCATGCCGTTGGAAAGGCGCACACGGGCAATTTTACGCAATGCAGAATTAGGCTTTTTAGGCTTTTCTGTACGTACGCTGGTGCAAACACCACGCTTAAATGGGTTAGAAGTGTCAAAACGCTGCTTTTTAAGCGTATTTAAGCTCTTCTGCAACGCAGGTGCAGTTGACTTGCGAATTTTCTCCCCACGGCCCTTGCGAACCAGTTGGTTAAATGTTGGCATATTTTCTTTCACCTCCTCAATAATCTTGAAAACAATGCAATGCGCCACCGCATTGTTTTCAAGGCGGTTTTTGCATAGCAAAAAATCTTCAATTTACTTAAAACATACCATGGCATTATACCACCTTTATTATACATTGTCAAGGAAAATTTAACAAAACTTAAAGGGGCAACCAACACGGTTGCCCCTTTGCAAAAACCCACTAAACGCCCGGGTTTGGGAAGTTTTTTGCCATGTCCACTAAAAACTTCACCTGCTGCACGGAAAGTTTTTGGGCGTATCCATTCAACAATGATAATTGGGCATCCTTTTCGTTGCTAACGCCTGCCGCCTCTCCATTGCCGTAAAAATAACTAACTTCTACGCCAAAAAAATTACATATTTTGCCAAGGGCGTATGCAGAGGGGCTGCGCTCGCCCCTTTCCAGCATCCCCACATAAGGCAAAGATAATTCCACAGCCTTGCCAAGGCCTGACAATGTCATCTTATGCTCTTTGCGTAATTTTCGCAAATTTACACCAATGGTTTTGGCAAGCTGCTTTTTGCTTACATTGCGTTTTTGAAGAAAAGCGTATTCGCTAACAGTTTCTTCCAGTAGCCTGTAAACCCCATGTTCGCCCATGCGCTTTAATTCACTAAAACCTTCGTTTTTCAAGCTTTCATTTCGATGAAACACGCCTTTGCGAATTATGGTAGCCGCCCTATGCGGGGCAAATTCGCTGCATTTTTCACTAATTTCCATGATAGCATCAAAATATTCGGAAAAATTTTCTTCCAATTCCTCACAAGCAGCTAAATTGTCCGCTTCAAGATACTTTGCCCTTAACATACGGGACATGGTGTTCATATACACAGCTATCTTGACTTTGTTGTAACGCTCTTCATGGGAATAGTTTTCAAGCTTTTCTAAAATATTTTCCGAAAGCTCGTATGTTTGTCTGTATGTTCCGGCATAATCTACAATTCTTCCAAGGATTCTAAGGTCATAAAAATCCCATTTTTCAGGGTTTTGGGACCTCTCAAAAACGGGAGATGTTACTTGGCGACACGCCTCAAAATCGTTCCTTTCCGATTCCAGCAGGAAGGACTGAATTACACAAAGAGTGTTTTCTATTTGAACGTCGTTGCCTTCTTTTTTTAGGTAATCTTGCAACCTGTTTTTGACCGATTCTAAAACCTCTTTATCATCATTGAAATTTGTTGATAATGCCTCATCTAATAACTTGTATTTATCCATCTTTTCCTCACTTCAATGATATTAAGAATCAGCCGCCAACTTTAAGGTCGCAACAAAGTGCCCTAACCACCGGTTCACATACAAAGTAAAGGGCGATTAATTGTGAAAACAAATATTTCATAACAAATACCTCCTTTCCGCATGCAACTTTTTGTATATAAAATCATAGCACAAGCATGCACGAATGTCAACACTTTTTTCAAAAAAATTCAAAAAAATTTAACTAAACTTGGATATTGACTTTTTCTAATAATTTAGGTATAGTTAAAAGGTGTGGGCAAACCCCGCCAGTGCTTTGGAGGTGCAGCTATGAAAATATCAAAACCTACAAAATATATAACTTTGGCATTTGCTGTTTTGGCGGCTTTGGTTGCTGCATCTTTTTTGATGGCTGACCATTTTTCAGGACAGGCACGGCAATATTTAGATGAAAAGCACACCCTTTCCGTAGCTTTACAGGAACTTAGTGCAGCTTCCGTTTCAAAAACCCGCCTAATGCGTGTAGTGGCAGTTACGGGAAACAATTTACAGTACACCGCCTACCATGAAATTTTAGAGACGGATTGGCAAAAGAAAACCATTGATGCATTTAACAGCTTTAATGCCCCGGAACGGGAAATTGAGCTGTTAGAGGAGTTTTTTCGCCGCCAAGCTTTGATGGATGAAATTTCTTCGGAAGTTTTTCGCCTGCGCTTTCAGGGTGACTATGAAGCCGCAATAAACCTTGCCCATAGCAGGGAATTTGCATATCTTGGCACCCCCCTTGGCCCGAAAATTGAAGAGCTTTTAAGTATGGTATACAACCGCACCACAGAGCCACGTGAAACCGCACTACGGTACACAGACATATTTGCAGGCTTGTGCATCGCTTTTTCCATCGCACTTTTGGCGGCGGTTTTATTTAGCGTGCTAATAGCATTCAGCCTGCGCATATCTAATCTTATTAGGGTTCTCGCAGTTGCTCTTCTTGGGGTTTCCGTGGCAAACCTTATTTTTGTAACCGGAGCTGCACAGCGTTGTCAAGAGGCACGTGAGGCACTTAATGATAGGCATACCCTAATTTCCGCCGTTTATGACTTGGGACGCAGCACAGAAACCCTTACAAGGATTTCCCGCATGTTTGTAGTAACGCAAGGGGAGATTTATTGGCAAGCCTATCACCGAGAATTGGAGCGGGGCATTGCAAGCCACGCTTTGGACGTTTTTGTGTTATCCGGGGCTCCCGATAGTGAAATGAAAATCCTTGTGGACAGCGTAAACAGACATGCTACCCTGCGAAACTTGGAGCTAAGTGTTATGCAGGAACGCATTGCCGGCGTGAACACAGATGTGCTTGTGGAGCGGGTTTTTGGACAGGCTTTTGTGGAGATTGGTTTCCCAATGAACGCCCTTAGGGCGGAGTTGCGTGAAATGGTTAACCAGCGAACCAACTACACAGCCCAGTCTGTTTACCAAAGTTATCAAGCCTTACGCAATTTATCCCTTTCTTTTACCATCTTTATGTTTTTGGTTGGCGTTACAGGCTCAATTTTGAAATTTAGGCGGGGCGTCACCCACGACAAAAGGGGCGCATCTGCCCTTGTCACAAAAATCCAAAGTTTAGGTATAAAGGTCAGCCTGTATGCTTCCTTTGGTGCAATTATCCTTATTTTTGGAGCACAAATTGGCTCCAATGCTATTTTAGCAGCCAACATAAGAAGACTTAACCAATATAATATAGACTTTGCCCTGCTACACTCGGAAGTGGTGCTGGAATTTCATCAGGAATTTACTGAAATGCGGCGTATTTTAGCCAATTCGTTTTTGAGCCCTACGTGGCTGGAAACCGCCGACGCAGCCTTGTGGAGTAGTTTTGAAAATCGCCTTACCGCATCTTACAACAACCTTAACAGGCTGGCAGAAATTTACAAAAACTCCATTGCCAACGACCCTTTGTTTCCCCAGCAAGAAAATGATTTGCGTATTTACGTAATGTCCACAGTAATGGGTTATGCACGGGACACTTATAAAAATTTTGCTGACAACTTTTTCCTTAACAGCAACATGACCCTGCAACAAAGCGATATTGACTATACCGAATCTGCTGAGATTATGCTGGGTGTGTTGCGCAGGCTGCATGACCTTAGCCAAGATGTGGTAGCAGACAACATAGAGCGATATTCTGCCGCTTCTTTGGTTGCCAGCGTTATTACTTTTGTGTTTGCATTTCTTGTGGCTTCGCTTTTGGCTTATTTGGCAGTAAGGCGTTTTGACGGAAAAATGAAACGAATTAGGGAAAGTGCATCCATGGTGATGCACGGGGATTTTCGCCATGTTTTAGAAACGGAAGAAGCTGACGAAATTTCCCAGTTGTTTAAGGAGATTGTTGCCACGCTCGCCAATGTAGTTGACAAAATTAGCCAAGTAGTTACCAGCCATGCAGATGGGGATGTACATAGGCGTATTGATGCAGGTCCGTTTGGGGGCAGCTCCCTTGCCATGGTTTTGTCAGTTAATCAACTACTGGACACGGTAAACGAAAGCGTGCAGGATTTGCGCTTGGCGGAAGAACGCAGCAATGTGATGCTAAACGGCAACCCCATCGCCTGCTTTCTTGTAAGCGAAAGCTTTGAAATTGTTGATTGTAATAATGCGGCAACTGTTTTGCTTGGGTATTCTTCCAAAGAGGAAACCCTGCAAAAATCCCCTGAAGTTTTTGCTGCACGGGGCGCAGATGTGCTTGAAAAAATCCTTAAATCCACCCTTGAAGGTGGGCATGAAGAATTTGATTGGGAGCTGATGCATCCAAAGGGCCACTTTGTGCCTGTACGCATCACCTTAGTGCGTTTTGATATGAAGGACAAACGCCTTATCACCGCTTATGTGCAAGATGTTTCTGCCGTACGGGAAATGATGGAAAAACAGCAATTAGTGGACATTGCCCAAGAAAACAGCATGGCAAAAAGCAAATTTTTGGCAAGGATGAGCCACGAAATTCGCACGCCTTTAACAGCGGTGCTGGGTATTGCAGAAATACAAATGCACAGCAAAGACCTGTCCCCACAGTTAGATGAGGCTTTTTCCAAAATATACAGCTCTGCCAGTGCCCTTTTGGGTATTGTAAACGATATTTTGGATCTTTCTAAAATCGAGGCAGGCAAAATGGACATTGCCGACGGGGAATATGACTCCGCCAGCCTGTTTAGTGATGTTGCCCAGCTTAACCTTGCCTATCTGGGCAGTAAGCGGCTGGACTTTGTTGTGGATATTGATGAAAATGTACCTGCCTTGTTAAAAGGTGACGAATTGCGCATTAAACAGGTTATGAACAATGTGTTATCCAACGCCTTTAAGTATACGGATGCAGGAAGGGTAAACCTAAGTGTGCGGGTGGAAAACGGCGATTTGGCAGGCTTTGTCAACTTAGTTATCACAGTAGAAGATACAGGAAGGGGTATGAGTGAGAGCCAGCTACAAGCCCTGTTTGATGACTACATCCGCTTCCACAGCAGAAATGATACTTTTGATGTGGGTACGGGGCTTGGTATGTCCATCACCCACGGGCTATTGGCCCGCATGAATGGCACAATAGCTGTTAGCAGTGATGTGGGCAGCGGCACCAGCGTGGTAATTGTTTTGCCGCAGATGATAGCTTCTGCCCAAACTTTGGGCAAAGCCACATCCAATTCCCTTAAAAACTTTTCCACCAGCGCAGCATCTACTGCCAAAAGGCTTGCTTTTAAGCCCGAACCCATGCCCGGCGGCCGTGTGCTTGTGGTGGATGATGTGGATGCCAACATTTACGTGGCAAAGGGGCTTTTGGATCTGTACAGCATCAGCGTAGATACCTGCACAAGCGGAAAAATGGCAATTGATAGGGTGGCAGACGGCAATATTTACGATGTTATTTTTATGGATCAGATGATGCCTGAAATGACAGGGATGGAAGCCACCGCAAAAATCCGTGAAATGGGTTATATCCGGCCAATCGTAGCACTTACCGCTAATGCGCTGGTTGGGCAGGCGGATGAGTTTTTGAAAAGCGGCTTTGACGGCTTTTTGTCCAAGCCCATCCAAACAGCGCACCTTAACGCTATTTTGCATAAATTTGTTAAGGCCAAGCACAGCCCCCGCAATGACGGCGCAGCCGCTGCTGAAAACAAGGATATCGAAAGCTTCTTTGATAACCATATGCGCTCCTCCGGGGTTATGGAAAAGGTTGCAAGAGACTTTTTGGCAGGACAAAAGTATGTTGTAAGCGATATAAATTTTGCCCATTCCACAGGTGATACCCAAACGGCAGAGCGGCTTTCCCACACCCTGAAAGGTTTAGCAGCTTTGATTGGAGAGGGTGCCCTATCCGCTACCGCCGCACAGGCAGAAAAAACCTTCCGTGAAGGGGGCGACCCCACAGAAATTATGAGCCGCCTTTCCGTCCAGCTGGTGCTTGTGCTAACAAAGCTGTCTAAGGATTATCCTGAGGAAGCAAAGAAAGAGAAAAAACCACCAAAACCCTTTGACAAAGCCTTTGCAGAAGATGTCTTTGGTAGGTTGGAGGAATTATTGAAAAAGCGCAGCTTTGATGCAACCGAAATAGTAGGGCAACTGGCGGAAATACCCGAAACCGAGGAGCTTGTCACGGCCGTACAAAGGCTGGAATTTAGACAAGCCCTAAAAATCCTTGCGGATTTGCAGGAAAAGCTGGGCTTGTAAACACCAACAATACCCCCCTTAGCAAACAAATTATCGAGGTGAAAGTATGGACTTAAAATTATTAGACCCAATTTTAACAGCAACAGGCCGTGATGAAAGCCAGCTTATCAGCGTTTTACAGCAAGCACAGGAGATTTTTGGATACCTGCCCATGGAGGTTATTGAATATATAGGCCAGGGCATGGGGCTGGCGGCCGGCAAGGTGCTTGGCGTTGCCACTTTTTACGCCCAATTCCGTACCAAGCCCATTGGTAAAAATTTGGTAATGCTGTGCCAAGGTACCGCCTGCCATGTAAACGGCTCGGGTGCAGTAGAAGATGCCATTAAAGCCCATTTAGGCGTGGAAGAAGGGGAAATTTCCGATGATGGACTGTTTACCTACAATAACATGGCATGCCTTGGTTGTTGTTCCCTTGCCCCCGTTATGATGGTGGGCAATAGGGCATTTGGCGGGCTTTGCAAGAAAAAGGTTGTGGATGATTTAGAAGCAATTAAGGAGGCAAGCCAGTGAAAATATTAGTTGGACGGGGCAGTTGTGGCAATGCGGCGGGTGCCGGTGAGGTTTTTGATTTTTTTACCCAACAAGGGCTGGATGTGCACCCTGTGGGTTGTAATGGAATGTGCTTTTTAGAGCCCATCGTGGAAACATTGGGTGCCGATGGCGTAGCCCGAATGTATGTAAAAGTCGACATGACGGCCGCTGCCGAACTTGCCAAAATGGCAAAGGGAGAGCAAAACAATGCCAAAGCTTTTTTAATTAGCGATAAAGACAACAAAATCTTGAACAGCCAGCAACGGATTGCGCTGGCAAACTGCGGCAAAATTAACCCGGAGTGTATTGATGATTACTTGGCGGCACAAGGTTACGAAGCCGCCAAAAAAACCATTACCACCATGGCACCCAAAGCGGTTATTGACGAGATTAAAACCTCCGGACTGGCCGGCCGTGGCGGTGCAGGTTTTCCCACTTGGTTTAAGTGGAATGCCTGCCGCAACAATCCCGGTGACATTAAGTACATAATTTGCAATGCTGACGAGGGTGACCCCGGAGCGTTTATGGACAGAGCCATCATCGAAGGGGACCCCCACGGGCTTATTGAGGGTATGATGATTGGCGCATTTGCCATGGGTTGTGCCGAGGGCATTGTTTATGTGCGTGCCGAATATCCCCTTGCCATTCAGCGGCTGGAAATCGCATTGGAGCAGGCTCGTGAAAGGGGCTTTCTTGGCAAAAATATCTTCGGGGCAGGCTTTGGCTTCGAAATTCGCATAAAAGCAGGCGCAGGCGCATTTGTTTGTGGTGAAGAAACCGCCCTTATCGCCTCCCTTGAAGGGGAGCGGGGCATGCCACGGCTTAAACCGCCATTTCCTGCCCAAAAGGGTTATAAGGGCAAACCCAGCAACATTAATAATGTGGAAACACTGGCAAATGTGCCATGGATTTTGCGCAGGGGCGGCGGGGCTTTTGCGGCAATGGGTACGGAAAACAGCAAAGGAACAAAGGTTTTTGCGCTGGCCGGCAAAATAAACAATGGCGGCCTGGTAGAGGTACCCATGGGCGCAACCCTGCATAATGTTATTTTCGACCTTGGCGGCGGCATTAAAGACGGCAAGGCGTTTAAGGCTGTGCAAATGGGCGGCCCCAGCGGCGGTTGTATCCCCGCCCATATGGATGATACCATTATCGATTACAAGTCATTAGCCGCAACGGGCGCAATTATGGGCAGCGGCGGCATGGTGGTGCTGGATGAAACCGCCTGCATGGTTGACATGGCAAGGTTTTTCCTCGACTTTACCTGTAAGGAAAGCTGCGGAAAATGCACCCATTGCCGCATTGGCACAAAACGTATGCTGGATATTTTACAACGTATTTGTAACGGGCAAGGGCAAAAAGGTGATATCGAGAAACTGGAAGAGCTTGCAAAAATCGTCAGCGAAGGCTCCCTTTGCGGATTGGGGCAAACCGCACCAAATCCCGTACTAACCACCATAAAATATTTCCGTAATGAGTATGAGGACCATATTATAAACAAAAAGTGTACGGCTGGCAGTTGCAAGGCTTTGTTAAACTATACCATCGTGCAAAACAAGTGCATTGGTTGCACATTATGCCACGCAAACTGCCCGACAGGGGCAATTGTGTATAATCAAGACCGTGGCGTGCATGGTATTGGTGTGGAAGAATGCATCAAGTGCGGCATTTGCGTGGATATTTGCCCTGTTGATGCAGTGGTTGTAATATAGGAGGTTACTAGGTGGAAAAAATTGTATTGAAAATAGATGGAAAAACTGCTGAAGGGCAACAAGGGCAAACCATTTTAGAGCTTGCCCAGCAAGTAGGTATAGAAATACCAACCCTTTGCCACAGCCCGCTTTTGGATGTTTACGCATCCTGCGGCATTTGCACGGTGGAGGTGGAAGGCGCACCCCGCCTTATGCGAGCCTGCTCCACAGCGGCGGCGAATGGTATGGTGGTTTTTACCCGCTCCCAGCGGGTGGATGCCAACCGCAAGGCGGCTCTTGACCTAATGCTAAGCAACCATAGGGGGGACTGCCGCCCGCCCTGCCAGCGTGCCTGCCCGGCAGAAACCGATTGCCAAGGTTATGTAGGCCTTGCTGCCAATGGGCTGTTTGAAGAGGCTTTGAAGCTAACCAAGGATAAAGTGCCGCTACCTGCCAGCATTGGGCGGGTTTGCCCCCGCCCTTGCGAGGATGCCTGCCGCCGTGAGCTGGTGGAAGAACCTATCGCAATTGGTAGTATTAAAGAATTTATTGCAGACCGTAATTTGGCAGCCGGGGTCGCTTATACACCCGAAGTTGGTGCAGGCACAGGCAAAAGCGTAGCCATAATTGGCGGCGGACCCGGTGGACTGTCCATGGGCTACTTTTTGCGCCGTTTAGGGCACAAAGCCACCATTTTTGAGGCAATGCCCCACATGGGCGGCATGTTGCGCTATGGCATCCCGGAATATCGCCTGCCAAAAGCGGTTTTGGATGCAGAAATTGCCCCAATCCAAAAAATGGGGGTGGAGTTTCGTAATAATATAAAAATTGGCGTGGACATGTGCTTTGATGATTTGCAAAAAGACTTTGACGGGGTGGTTATTGCCGCTGGTGCGTGGAAAGCCACACCGCTGGGCTGCCCCGGCGAAGATTTGGATGGCGTGCTTGGCGGCATCGACTTTTTAAGGGATGCGGCGCAGGGCAATGCCCCCGATTTTACAGGCAAACGTGTTGCAGTTGTGGGTGGCGGAAACACCGCCATGGATGCTTGCCGCACCGCTGTGCGCCTTGGCGGCGAAGTTTACAATATCTACCGCCGCACAAGGGAGGAGATGCCCGCCCAAAATATTGAAATTGTGGAAGCTGAAGAAGAAGGTGTAAACTTCAAATTTTTGGTAAACCCCATGGCCATTGTTGGCAATGGGGGCAAGGTTTGCGCCATAAACCTGCAAATTATGGAACTTGGCGATGCAGATGACAAAGGACGCAGAAGCCCCGTGATTGTGCAAGGTGCCAAAGAAGTGCTGGAAGTTGATGTGGTAATTATAGCCATTGGGCAACAAGTGAATTTGGGCGGCTTTGGCGGACTCAACCTAACCCGCAGCGGCCATGTGCAAATCTCCGAAAACTGCTATACAGATACTTGTTTTACCACAAACTTAAAGGGTGTTTTTGCCATTGGTGATGTGACAGGTAAAGGCAATGCCATAGCCATAAAAGCCATTGGGGATGCCCAAAAGGCAGCAGTCTCCATTGACAAATTTTTTAAGGGAGAGCCCCTTGACCCCCACCGTCCGTTTTTGGTAAAAGATGCTGTAAAAGCAGAGGATTTTGCCCATGTGGACAAAATCGAACGTATGAAAATCCCCCATCGTACACCGGATGTGCGACGTAAGGATTTTGAGCCTGTAAACCTACCCTTCTGCCCCGAAAATATTAAAGCAGAAGCCCAGCGTTGCCTTGAATGCGGCTGTGCTGATTATTTTGGATGCAAATTACTAAAATACTCCAACGACTACGAAATGAAGGCGGAAAAGTTCAAAATTGCCCCGCCGGCCAAGGAACGCACCCAGCACCCCAATATTTATTACGACCCGTCCAAATGCATCTTGTGCGGCCAATGCGTAAGGGTGTGTGACCAGGTTGTGGGCGCAGGTGCTTTGGGGCTGGTAAACAGGGGTTATGACGCTGTGGTGTCCCCCGCCCTCGCAAGGCCGCTGGCGGAAAGTGACTGTATCAGTTGCGGCATGTGTGCCCACCTTTGCCCCACAGGTGCGCTAATGGCACGCACAAACCTTGATAAACAAGTACCCCTTAACGAAGATGGCACCTTGGAAGCCAATTGCCCCAACTGCTCCCTCGCTTGCCCTGTGGTGATAAAAACCCACAATGGCCAGGTTTTGCAAGTATCACCGGCGGAGGGTGGCTTGTTATGCGAAAAAGGCACCTTCGGCATCAAAGCCATACCTGCCGTAGCAACTGTTGACCAAAAATTAATAGATGCCATTGCGTCAGCCGACACAATCATCATCCACCAACCCGCCGCCCTTATAAAAGAATGCGGTGTGGCAGCAATGCACATAAACATGGCGGCGCAAAAGGGCACAAAGTTAATTTTGAAGGAAAGCGGCACATATCTTGACAGGTTTGCCGCAAATACCGAGCACAACGGCAAAACCATAGAAGTTAGTATCACAAAAAACCAACTGACCATAAAATAATCCCCACCACACCAAGGAGGAATCCCAATGAACCAGCCATTTTCTAAACGTGTAGAATCGGTTGCGCCCGCATCAGTTTACGAAATTTTGAAGCATTGCGGCCCGGGTAAGGCCATCGCATTTGCGGCAGGCAACCCGGGGGCAGATGCCATCCCGCAAGAAGCCATTGCAAAATATTCCGCAGAAGCCTTGCAAATGTCCATCCCCACGACCTTGTTATATGCCCCCACCGAGGGCTACCCGCCGCTACGTGAAAAATTAACTGCCCACTTGAAGCAAAACGACAACATGGGCGGTGTTGATGATGATTTAATAATCACATCAGGGGCAACGCAGGGTATTGAGCTTATAACAAAAGTTTTTTGCAATGAGGGCGATGTGGTTATCAGCGAAAATCCCAGCTTTGTCGGGTCTTTGTCCGCTTTCCAATCCTATGGCGTGGATTTGGTGGGTGTAGATATGGAACATGACGGCATGTGTATGGAAGAATTGGAGCATGCCCTGCAAACCAATAAAAACGCACGCTTTATCTACACCATACCCAATTTCCAAAACCCAACAGGATGGACCACAAGCCTGGAAAAACGCAAAAAGATATATGAATTGGCAAAAAAATATAACACCTTGATTTTGGAAGACGACCCTTACGGATACCTGCGCTATTTTGGTGAAAGCATACCCAATATAAAGTCTTTTGACACTGATGGTATCGTGCTTTATGCAGGCTCTTTTTCCAAAACAATTTCCCCCGGCCTGCGGGTGGGATACCTTATGGCGCACAAAAATTACATGGCAAAGCTTGCCGCCGCTAAACAGGTCAGTGATGTGCATTCCCCCTCCCTACCGCAAATTATTGTGCATAAGTTTATGGAAGATTTTACAATGGAGCAGCAGCTTGCTGATATTTGCGCCATTTATAAAAGACGGCTACAACTTGCCTGTGATTGTATTGATAAATATATGGGCGGGCGTGTAAGCTATGTAAAACCCGAAGGCGGCTTGTATGTTTATGTGCAACTGCCTGATGATGTGGATACATCGGCGTTCTGCAAGCAAGCCCTAACGGACGGCGTTGGCGTTATCCAGGGTTCATCCTTTGGGGTGGATCCAACCCGCAAATCTCCATTTTTCCGCATAAACTTCTCATCCCCGTCAGATGAGCTTTTGGAGAAGGGAATACAAATTTTAGGCGAAACCCTAAAAAAGTTTTAACAATATGAAACTTTTTTGCCACAATGCTCGTATACATTATGGGGGGCATTGTGGCAAATCCATATGCAAACACCAAAACACCATTGCGAACCCACTCGCAATGGTGTTTCAAAAAACAGGGGGTGATATATTGAGCGACAAGCCGGAAATTGTTATACAACTAAAAAATGTACAAAAAGTTTATCCAACGGGCGGCGAGCGGGTTGTGGCACTGGATGATGTTAGTTTGGAATTTGAAAAGGGTAAGGTTTACTGCCTTTTGGGCGTATCGGGCTCGGGCAAATCCACATTACTTAACATTATTGCGGGCTTGGAAAAACCCACCAAGGGCGAAATCGTCTTCAAAGGGCACAATATCCATAAGATGAGTGAAAAAAAGCTTGCCAGCTTTCGCCAGCGGTACATTGGCTTTGTTTTCCAATCCTATAACCTTATGCCCACACTTACGGCATTGGAAAACACCACTTTGCCGCTTATCTTCCGCAAAATACCCAAGCGGGTGCGCAATAAAAAAGCCCACCAAATGCTAAAAGCAGTGGGGCTTGGCAAGCGATACCGCCACAAACCTAGTGAGATGAGCGGCGGCCAACAGCAACGTGTAAGTATAGCACGTGCCTTTGTAAACAACCCCCAAGTGGTGTTTGCAGACGAGCCCACAGGTAATTTGGACACCAAAACAACCCAGGAAATGATGGATTTGATTTTGGGCATGGCAAAAACCCACAACCAAACCCTAATACTTGTTACCCATAATTTGGAATTGTCCAAATATTGTGACAAGGTGATACACATAAGGGATGGTAAAATCGAAAAAATTGATGATGTGGTTGCCGAGAAGATAAGTATTGATGAAGCAAGGGCTGACATTGACGGCCCAACGGAGGGGGATATAAATGAATAAGAGAAAATTTTTGGCGGGTTTGCTGGCCTTTATTATGGTTTTTGCGGCTATGCCTGCCATCCAACCAAATGTTTTTTACGCAAACGCAAACACCGTTGTTGCAGGCGTATTTACAGAAATCACCGCCGCACCCACAGGCGCAACAATAACATCTGCTTTTTCAAGCGAAATTGAAGTGGTGCCCATGGGCAACAATATGCTTGGCATAAACACCGAAGCCCAACATGCCGGGCGCACTTTTGTTGTAACCGTCCACTACTTTATACCCGCAACTGATGACGACCCCGCTGTCGTGGGCAGCCGCAACGTATCCGTAACCGTACAGGCGGCACCGGCGCAAAATGCCGCATTTACCTTAATGCAGCATGCGGAAATTGTGCTTGTGCCCGGTGTAGCACAAACAGTAACCGCAACCTTGCGCAACACAACGGCGCATCCGGCACAAAGTGTTAATTTGCTGCCCCGTGCCAACCCAAACCCCAATTTTACCGTGGAAACAGTGGGCACATCCAATTTTGCACTTGGCGGCAATGCCCAACGGGATATCCAGCTACGCATCACGCCAAACGCAACTATAACGGGTACACCTGCACCAACCAACATCCCTGTGGAGCTTTCCTTCCGCAACAATAACAACGATTTGCAATTTGCCACCGTAAACCTACCAATCCGTGTGTCGGACGGGCAAAGCAACGAGCCACGTGTTGTGGTATCCAATTTTACCGTAAGCCAGCAAAACCTTGCCCCCGGGCAAAGTTTTAGCGTAACAGCAACCCTGCAAAACATTACGGCGGCAGAAGCCCGCAATGTACAGTTAAGTGCCGGTGGTTTTGCGCCCCATTTAATGATTATTGGCAACGCCAGCAGCTTTGTAGGCTCCATCCCCGCAGGCGGCACACGTGATGTTACTTTTAACTTCACCAGCCCCAGCAGTTTGGAAAGCGGCTCCCGCTCCATCAACTTGGTTTTAACCCATGATGATGCTGCGGGTGAGGCAGTTTCCGCCACCATCCCCCAATTTGTTACCATAACAGCGGATGGTGCGTTGGCTAACGAGCGGGCGCATTTGGATATGGCAATAACTGCACCAACAGGCAACTTTTCCCCCGGTGACGAGGGGAGATTTAGCGTAACTATCACCAACAACGGTAATCACGAAGCCCGCAATATACAATTAACAGCCGCAGCATCCATGCCCGCCGGCACTGTGCCACGCACCCCAACCATCCACACCGCACTAACTTTGGCTGCAGGGGCTTCCCAAACTTTTGACTTTGTTTTTTCGCCAACCATGGCTGCCACATCCGGCTTCCACAACATAGGTTTTACTTTGGCATATCATAATGGCGGGGAGAATCGTAGTTTTCAACAATTTAATGGCATGAATGTGGTTGCGGACGATGATGAAGCATTGCGTGATATTGCCCGCCTGGGCATCATCAGCATTGTATCCCCAACGGCACAATTTATGGCAGGCGAGCAAGCAAGGTTTACCGTAACCATTGCCAACAACGGTGATGCAGCCGCCCGCAACATACGCCTTACTGCTGCACCGGAAGCCGGTGTTGTAAACAGCCTTGCCAGCATACAAAACCTACAAACACTGGAAGTGGGCCAAACCCATACTTTTGAATTTGCCTTTACACCCACTGCAACGGCAACCAATCGCTTCCATAATATAGGCTTTACCCTTGCCTATGATAACGGCAGCGAGCGACAGACATTTGAGCAATTTACAGGCATGTCCGTTTACGCCCCGGATGAGGATGAGGAAAACCAATCCCGTCCCCGAATTATCATCAGCGATTACACTGTAAACCCATTAGTTGTTATGGCAAATAGTGAATTTGATTTGTATTTAACCATACAAAACACCCACCCCACCCGCTCTGTACACAATATCCGCATTACATGGCAGGTTATGGGGGTTGCCACAGGGCCAAACCAGCAGGCCACACCATCAGCGGTGTTTACCCCCGTTGGTGCGTCCAACACCTTCCATATACAGGAAATTGGCCCCCGTGGCACTTATGACCATCATTTGCGCCTTTTCGCCATACCGGATGCCACAGCTATGAATCACATAATATCCTTCCGTTTTGATTATGAGGATGACAATGCGGCACAATTGGATGCGGCAGAGGATATTGGCGTAAATGTGCGCCAAATTGCAAGGCTGGACTTAGGCGACCCGGGCATTCCCGCTGATATGATGATGAACTTCCCACATCACGTTAGCTTTAATGTGCATAACACCAGCCGCTCCAACCTGTACAACTTACGTGTGCGTTTTGAGGGTGAAGGTTTTAACACCAACCAAGCTGATGAAATTTTTGGTAACTTCCAATCCGGCCACTTTGGACACTTTTGGGGCTCTGTAACCCCGGAAATGCCCGGGATGACCACATTGTACATGATAGCTACCTTTGAAGATGCCATGGCAGAGCCGCACGAAATTCGCATACCTTATATCGTTAACATAATGGGCGGTATGGGCGGTGATTTTGGTGGCGACTTTGGTGGTGATTTTGGAAGGCCACCCATGGGTGATTTTGATGACCCCTGGGGCGACCCCTGGGCGGAGGAAGGTGAAGGCCTGCAAACTTGGGTAATAGTGTTGATTATTGTGGGTGCCGTGGGTGCCGCCGCGCTAACATTCTTCCTAATCCGCCGCCACATCAAGCGCAAAGGGCAGTTTGAAGATGGCGATGATGATTTCTAAATCTAAACAGGGGGTGAGCCCATGCGAATAACCGATCTTTTTACCATGGCAATACGTAACCTGTTTAAGCGCAAGTTGCGCACCTTTTTAACAGTGCTTGCAGTAATTTTTGGTGCAACCTGTATAATTGTTATGATAAGCCTTGGTGTTGCAGTTAATATGAATTTTGAGCAACAAATTGCCGCAATGGGGCACCGTGCCCTGCGGATAAATATCCACCAAAACTGGTCCCCACAGCCGGGACAAATTGCTGTGCTGGATGATGATGTGGTGGCAAGGATTAATGCCCTGCCTTATGTGGAAATTGCCACGCCTTTTTTTCACAGCAACCTAAACATTGTGTCCGGGCGGTATGTGGCACAGCACCTATCGGTTATCGGCATAAAACCGGAGGCTATGGAGCCATTAGGCCTTACCGTTATGGAAGGGCACAACCTAACTGATAGTGAGGAATTGCACATTGTCTTCGGCTCCCAAGCCCGTTCCCGTTTTATGAACCCCCGCAACCAAGGGGGCGGCAACTGGTGGATGATGGGGGCAATGCAGGTGGAAAATACTGTTGACCTGTTATCCCTACCCTTGCGTGCCTCCTACCGCTGGGAATTTGGGCAGCCACAACCCCCGGGCGGCGCACCCCCCGGGCAGGGTAGCGGCGGTGCAATACGCCCCTACATAATTGATGGTGTAGGAATACTGGACCCCGGCGATGGTATGGACTGGGAAGCCCTTAATTCCGCATTTATGCCACTTGCGCAGGTGCAGCGCATAGAAGCCGACCGTGCACGCTGGCAAGAGCAACAAGGCGGTGGTGGAGGCGGTGGTGGTATCTGGATGGACCAATGGGGCAATGTAGGGGTAATTAGTGACGAAGGGTATAGACAAGTAGTTCTTTTGGTACACTCTTCATCAGATTTGCGCCCGGCAGTTGCCGCTTTGGAAGATATGGGTATTAATCCGGATGTAATTTGGTACGAAGCCATGTGGGTTACAGCCCAGCAAGATACCACCGACAATTTGCAAAATATGCTGCTTGCCATTGGCGTTGTTTCCCTTATCATATCCGCCATCGGCATAGCCAATACCATGGTAATGTCTATTTACGAGCGGACAAAAGAAATCGGCGTTATGAAGGTTATCGGTGCCACCGTTAAAGATATCCGCCGCCTTTTCCTGCTGGAAGCCAGCATGATCGGGGCGATTGGCGGTGTTTTGGGGCTTGGTATGTCCGCCCTAATATCCTTCGGGTTAAACAGCGTAGAAAATTTTGAACTTTTTGCCACCACCCCGGCATGGATGCCCGCCCAAACCGCAGGTGATATCAGTTTTATACCATTGTGGTTGTATGGCTTGGGTTTTGTATTTTCCGTAGCTGTCGGGCTTATATCAGGCTTTTTCCCGGCAAGGCGTGCCACACGCATATCTGCCCTTGCGGCAATCCGCACAGACTAGTAAATGATCACAATATAAAAATACCATTGCGGGCACAAACCTGCAATGGTATTTTTATATTGTGCTACACTAATTACGCAAAATTATTTCTAAAATCAACACAGTGTCACCCCAGAGCATTTCGCCGTGGGGGTTTGCTGTCGTTCCACTGATAAACCCAAGTGCTTCGGCATTTAGCATGGCTTGTTGCAGTTGGGGTGTGGCAGTTGCAATATCTGCAAAGCTGGTGCTTTGCAATGTTGGGGCACCTGCTACACGGCGGCCTGTGCGCACCTCGTAAAGGCGCACAAGGGCGGCAAGGGCATCCTCCCTTGCTACGGTGGCACCGCCCGGCACAAGCATCCGTCCATTGGTAAGGCTGTGCATTTCCTGCTCCGTTAATGGATCCAGCATATTGATGGGTGCATGGGTTGCCCCTGTGGCAATTGCCGCAATAATGCGGTTTATTTGCCACGCATCCACGGCAAATTCCGGCACAAACCACTCCATATCGGTAAATGTGATTTGGGTGTTTACAAAATACATAGCATCCCGCTCGCCAGGGGTGGCTTCAAATGGTTGCGGTATGCCCGTGGCAATTGCCGCAAAAGTTGCCGGGCGGGTGGTGGATGTGGATATTGTGCCCGCAATTTCATCCAAACCACTACCTTGCCTTCTCCAATCCACATCGCCGCCGCTACGCACATATGCACCGATATTGTAGTCCATAACAGCAGTGCGGTTAATGCTGTGGGTGGCAGTTACAGGTGTTGCCAAAGCTGTTAAATTGATGGTGGAATGGGGGTTTGCCACACTAACACTAACACTTTGGGGTGTGGTTAAATAATGCCTGCCAACCCCAAGGCCGGGCGGCTCCGGCGCATCATTAATATACATACGCAAGCGGCTTGGCACACCAAAGCCTACATTTTGCGGTGTTTGCGCAAAGCCGGAGCTGAATGTGTAGGTGGTGTTGCCTGCTATCACCCTAAAATCAATGCCGCGCTGGTCAAAAGCCGTGATGATGCTGTATGGCAACTCCACCACCCTATTGCGCACAGGTAGGTGGTTGTAATGGGTCATATCAATGGTGTATTCAAATACCCGCTGCTGTATCAAGCGGCTGATAAAACGCTGGTCCACCAAATTATCCCGATGCCCATCCGCACCCACACCCGTGGAGCGGAAACGCCATGTTAGGGTTTGGGTTGCGTGGTTGTAAATAATCTCAAAATCACGGCTTGGCAATGGGAAAAGCTCCGCAATCACATCTCCGTCAAACTCCCCGTCATCACGGCTTGTCCAAAACATCATAGGCCCTGCCCATTCGGAAGTGTTCATACGGGTATGCAATCCGTGTCGTATATCCTCCGCATCAGGCATTGCATAAACGGTAATTGCATCCAAAAAGTCCGGGTTTGTGGCAAATTGCACCACAAAATCTACCCTTTCTGTAATTTCGCCTCCAATGCCATCACGATGTACACTAAGGATGGTTGCCGCCCGTACCCAATAGGCTGTATTTGGCGTTAAATCAGGGAAAAGCACCATATAAGCAAAATTAATCATAGGACTGCCAAGGATTGTTGTGCCCATCGCCCCATCCTCAATGCCTTCAAGGGGCAGATGCACATCATCAGGCATACCGGGAAAACCACGGATAGGTGACCAGGCTATAACCATATGGTCACTACCCACCCTGGACAATTCCAATTCATTTTCCAAATTAATTACATTAACTTCGGAAGGGCCTGCAAGCCCCAATCCGCTGGGTGGTGGCGGCTGCATCAAAGGTAGGGTTGTCATACTAATCGGGGCGGACCATGCGTAATTCTCACTACCGCTGGCAATGGAGCGCACCCAGATATAATAAGTGGTTTCCGGGAATAGTCCATCGGCGTGGAAAATGCGCCGTTGCAAGCTTGTTCCGCCGCCGGGGTAGGTAAACATGCGGGAACGGTCGGTATTAGGCTCAAATTCCCAAGCCGTTTCCCTGTCAACAAATTCGGAAATCCAAAATTCGTAAGTGACAGAGCCATCAGCAGAAAATGGGCGCATGGTAAATTCCAACCACCTATCCCCCTCCTCATAAGGGGCAAGGAAGGCGGCGGGGGGTGTAATATCCAGGTCGGGGCGTTCGTTGCCTGTTGTTCCCATTATCAGGGTTGGCCACCATGCCTGCCCCGCCGCATTTACAGGGCGGAAGAATATGGCATAGGTGGTATCGGGCTCAAGTCCTTCAAGGGTTGTGGTTAGGGTTATTGGGCACCCGCCCGCTTCGCCGTCGGTTTGCAAGGTAACGGTTTGCCATGGGCCGCCACCATGGTGCAGGGCATACATAAACGCCTCCAAATCTCCCGTTGGCGGTTCAATTTGGGTTATAATCTCACTTAACGGGCGTATGTGTACCTGATAAATGGTGGCAGGATGGGGCAAACGCTGGGTACGCAAAGGTACTTGGTTGCTACCCAAAGCTGCACGTATTGCCGCCTCGTCCCCCAAGGGGTGCAGGGCTGTTACGCCCGGATTAATTGTTACACGGTTGGGCGCAACCACATCATCGTCAAAAACCAGTGTGCCGTTGCGCAAACCAAAAGCGGAATGCCAAATACCCGGCCAATTGGGGTCGCTGGTGTCAGTTATCACCTCAAAAGCCTCCACCCAGCAATTTTCCCAAGCAAGCTCCAAATAATCCAGCCCTTCATTTTCCACACGCAGGGGTGGGCGGGGCATTACGGGTGGGGTTACAACCGCCTCCCCAAATATGAAATGGGAAGCATATGCAGCAACCGATTGTTGTTCATAAGGCACTGTGCGCCTTGCTACAATGCGGATATAGTACACACGGTTTGCCGCAATGGGCGCAAGAATGTCATCAATTGTCCTAAATTGGTTAAAGGTGTGCCGCCATGCGTTATCAGCGGCAAGGAATGTGTTAATTTGATCCTGCGTCATTCCCTCCACTAACGGGGTGATGGTTGGCACATTGCCTTGAAAAGCAGCGGCATTATCGGTTATCCAAATATCATACACAATATCAGGGTCCAAAAACCAGGTGTTGGGCGCACCTTCCCCTGCATTAAAAGGGCGGCGCATAAAGGCTTCCCAAGTTACGGTTATGCCAAGGGGTGGCCCTTCTGCTGTTTGTGTTTCAATAATATTGGGGCGTGTTGGCATAAACTGTGCAAGGGCGGGGTCAAAAGTCCACTCCTCGGGGGGCTCTTGCCGCTCCCCGTCAATATAGAAGATAATACGGAAGTTGGTTGCCACATCGGGTCGGTTTATAAGCAAATAATCCAAATTACCGGCGGCAGGTGCATCAAAAATTGCAATATCCGTCCAGCCGCCACCCACACCTTGCTGTTGCAGGCGCACATGGGTCGCCCCTTCCGGCGCACCCCAATAAAGCAATAAATAATTCATACCCACAGGCGAGCCGCTAAGCACGGGTTGGATAAACACATTGTCTGCTGTAAAATGGTTCATGGTATGGGTTAGTCTTTTTTCATTATTGTTTGCGGCAAAAGCATCCGTCAAGCCGCTTTGGCTGGTGGATGATGGGGTAAAACGAGTGTCACTGCCAATGCGTGGCTCCACACGCACGGTAAACACACGCCCGGCCACAAGGCCATCCGCATTTTCGATGATAAATTGGTATCTGCCATCCACAACTTCAAGGGCGGCTGTTGGTACATCCACATGGTGTAATGTGCCGCCGGCACGTAGTTGATAGTAAATACGGTAACTGTCAAAAGGGTCTGTGCCGCCAAATTGGGGGCGTGTCCATGTTATGGTTAAATCCCGCCCACGACCTGTAGCTTCCACTTCCAAATCAGTCATAAAATACACTGCATTGTCGGGGTTTGCGGGCCCTTCCACCCGTTGCCATACCTGCGGTGGTATGGTGCCTGCCGGGTTATTCATCAAATGGGAATGCCATGCACGTATTTGATATGCCCAAAACTGCCCCGGCATCAAATTTTGGGCGATGGATTGGGTGACAACGGAAGCACCCGAGGCAATGTTGGCACCTTGCTGCTCCCAACCGCCCCAACCTGCGGGAATGGCCGCGTTTGTAGCATTAAAGCGCATAATTTCGTAGTTTGGGGAATGGTTGTTCCATGTATCCCATGTGCCTGTGTAGTTGGCAGGCGGCATGGTGGGCGTGGGCGGCAATGGGCGTGTCCAAAACATGGAAAGTGTGTAATTGCGCCCAACACCTGTGGCTGATGAAATTTCAAAACCTTCCACGGGGTTTTGGGGGTTTGCACGAGCCTCCACGGGCGGTATTAAAGCCAGCACAAACAGTGCCGCCAAAAAGCCCGCTGTTATTCTTTTGAAAAAATTGCGTTTTGTCATTGGTAGCACCTCATTATTAAAGTCCGATTCTCTGGTCAAGCACTGCAAGCAGGCGCAAAAACTCCGCCGTTGTCATGTTGGCTGTGGGCTGCATATTTGCGGCATTAAAAATATTAAGCTGCACTGCCGCATGGATATAAGGGCGATAGCGGCTGTCGATACCATTTATGCCATTTAATGCGTTAAAATTGGTGATACGCAAAGCGGAAACATCCGTACCTGTGCGCATTTCGTACAATGCCATAAGCATATAAACTGCTTCTTGCACCTGCACGGGGGATGCTACCCCACGCACCGGCACAATATACCCCTGCTGGCGTAACCAGTTTTGTGCATTTGCCCCCGAAGGCGCACCACCAATACGGGCAACAGTGCCCTGTACAGCATTTAGGCTAATGGGTGCATTGATATTAAAGTTATCTCCCGCCCCAAAAAACTCCCCAAGGTTATGGCGGGCTATTAATGCGGTTAGCCTGTCATGCCCTTGTATGGTGTTTAGGCCGGGCATGGCCAACAACCTACGTGTAAAGGCGAACGAGCCGGGTACGGATGTGCGGATGGCTCTTCCTGCGCCGGTAAGCTCCGCATCACGGCGTGTCCAGCCGCCTGATGCAAATTGGAAACCGCTTACAATATCCGATGCCGCCGCATTATTAAGCGTAATGCTAACGGGCTGGCTAATAAAGTTAAAGCTGACGGCACGCCCGTAGGTGGCACGCAAGCGGGTGTTTACATATGCGCTCATCTCATGCTTAATAACTTCCGAAATTTCGTGCAGGCGGCGCACTTGATACAGGTGGGCAATGCCATTTGCCACCATATTCTCAATTTCCTGCCCAAAGGTAAAGCTGCGGTCACCAATAACTCTGTCTATAAAATGGTCGGTTTCGATGGCGTAATGCAGGGTACGCATTAGGTTTTCATCCAACTGGCGGATATTTGTGTTACTTTCCACCAAATCCATACTTAAAATCACCTGTTGTCCCGCTACCTGCTCGCCTTGTATTTGGGCGACCCCGTGGGCACGCACATCAAGCACAAGGCGGATGTAGTAATCTTCCACGCCACGCACATCCCGCAGGCGGCGCACCGTGTCTAAAACGGGTTCTGTATTAATGTTGTTAATGGCTTGGTTGGGTATTGTAACCGTCATATCATTACGCTGGATGGTAAAGCCCTGCCCCCCATCCCAAATGGCAAGGAAAAGTGCCTGCGGCAGGTAGAAGGTGCTGGTAGGGTGCACACTGTCCGCAAGGCGTATCATTTGCCCGTTTTCCCCCAGCAAATAGTCAACCATAGTGGGTCGGTACAAGCCGATAAAGTGCCCGTTTTGGTTCATGGCAGTCCAATAAGGTTGGCGCAAAAACTCACGAAGCAAATCCCGCAGGTAGCGGCGCAAATTCTCACGGTCCCGCTCTCTATCCATATAATCCTGGTCAACATCCGTGCGGGTAGTTACAATATTGGACCATTCGGAATAGGCCTCCCCAAAGGGGTCACCTAAGGCACTATTTACCACATCAAAAGTATGCACACGAATTTGGTAGGTTGTGCCCGGGCTTCGTCCGCTAATTATATAGGTAAATGTATAATATCCGGGCATATCAGGTGTTGGATGCCGCTCGATAAGCACTGCACCCATATTGCTGGGCAGCATAACAGGTGCTTGCCACTGCCCCGTGCCGGAACGTAGGGAGAAGCGGAAATCAAACACCGTACCATGGTCACCGGCAACGGAGCTTCCTTCGCCCACAAGCCCGCCCACGGGCGCATCAAAACGTATCACAAACTGGGTTTGCGGGTTAATGTTTCTGGCAGGGAATGCCCGATGGTCCACCACACGCAGGTTAATTGGCGGCTCTACAATAGTAGTTGTAAGCGACACACCCACCCATGATGAGAAGGTTTCGCCGCTATCGGTTATCCAAACCGTACGCACATAGTAAAAGTATAGGGTATTAGGCGTAAGCCCTGTATTTTCCAGTTGCAAGCGGCCGCCGCCGGGCATATTTAACCCAAAATAGTTATTGGGATCGCCCCCCGTCATCCCTTCGGGTATGATAAGGGACATTGTGCCGTCCTCACGGTCAGTACGCACACCCGCTTCAAATCCCGCACGGGAAGCTTCTTGTAAGGAATCCACAAATTGCGCCATGGTTTGGTCACGACGGTTAAGCAAGTTGTCCGCAAGGGCTTGTATACCGTTAAAGCGCACAATTTCAAACTCTATGCGCCCGGCTTCTGCAAGGGGCGGTATGTCCAGCCAAGATATTGTTCCGCTGTTTAGGGTCACTTCATCCACTTGCAAATCTTGTGGAGCCGGCGGCACAATCTCCCCCGGGTCCAGGTCGGGCAGTGGGTTGTAGGTGGTAACGCCTTGTATATCTGTATTATTGGAATATTCACGGCTGGCAGGATTTACCAATTCCGCATGCACCCGCACACGGTTGCCGTCAGCATCATACTCCCAAAACTCAATCCACGAATCCACCATAATATAGTAGGACCAGTTAAAATCCAACCCTTCAAAACGGAAAATTTGCTCAAAATCCGCAGGGGTGCCAATTGGCGGGTCAAAAGGTACTTCTATTACCACAGGTCCCGCTCTAAACTCCTCAATCCAAGGGGAAAGGTCAAAAACCCCTTGGGTTGCCGTTGCTGTATCCCATGGCTGGGGCAGGCTGTTTACAAGCATTTCATGCTCGCCGTAGCCAACGGCGGTTCTGCCGCTTACCCTTGCGCCGCCTGCGCTTGCCGCCAATGGGGCAGTAAGCCCGGAAGCATTCATAAACTCAAAGCCCGTTAATGCGGCTCGCCATTGGGCGACAACGGAAACGAAAGCCGCTTCATCCACCCAAAAAGGAGCCACGGAGGAGTCCCATAAAGGATTGTTAATCACATGCCACATGGCTATTTCTTGATGGGCAGGGGTTAAATTTGTTTCGAGTCCGCCTGTGCCTTCCAGCCATTCCAAGAAAGTTGCTGTGGTTGCCACACCAAGCTCCGCCGCCAAATGAGTGACAAATGCGGCGTTTAGGTTGCTGATTTCAGCAGGGTCAAAAGCATCTCTAATGCCAGATCTTAAAGAATCAAAAACATCTAAATCGCCAATGGTCTTCATAGAGTGAAACGTCCCCCGGGCAAAATGGAGGTTTGATGGGTTTGATATCCATCTTGTCACAGTAAACGTTATCGAATTGCTTCGCTCTGAGTAAAACGGCGGACCTCCCACTGGGTGAAAAAACTGTATATTAACTTGATGCTCTCCCGGTAGCAGTCCAATCGCATTCAAGTCCACTGATGTAGACCTTGTGCTTGCAGGGGTATTCCACACAGTATTGGCGCCGGGCGTGGTGCTGGAAAACACATCCACATGTTGCGGTTCTCCGCCTTCCCAAGTCAAAATCCCTGTATCACTTATGCTAATCACAGGCGTTGGCAAGCGCAAAAACATAAAGGGGCGGAAATCAAAACCTTCTTTGATGCCGTTCCACAGATCCACGGTGGCATTAAAGCGGTCTTCATCATCCCATATAGTATCCATTGTGCTTACATCCCAAGCAGTACCGTTTACAATGATGCTCCAAGCATCATTCAAGTTGGCACCAGCTAAAATGTGGTCTAAACCATTAAGCCAATCCTCGAAAGTATCCGTATCCGTCATATCTAAAATATCGCCCACATGTGCCCTAAAAGCATTGTTGAGGGCAGTATGGTTTGCTGGGTCATTAAGATTCATCGTTAGGAAAGTTGGGGCAACATTAAAGCTTCCAAGGGTTGTGCCAATGGGAAGAGAGCTAAAGTCGAAATCACCCGGGTGCGAAGGTCGAGGAGGTAGTGTGACATTGCCGTTTCCGCCACCTCCATTACCGTTCCCCGGCGCACCCATCAAAAAGTCAGCATTAACAATCGGGAAGATGCTCCAACGCTGCGCCACATTAAAAGGCATAATAAGCCCGGATGCCGGCCAAATTCTCGCTGTGCGCTCCTGTGGGGTTTGGCTTGCAAGCCCCTCTGCATCGCCCCTTTCGCCAATGAAAATGCGGTACATTATGGTATGGTCATACCCTGCATTGTGGAAAGGCGAGCGGTTAAGATATCTATCAATTTCGTACCACGGCACCATAAAGGACATGTCAAAGAAGCCGCCAAGCCGAGTCTCGGGGTCAATGCCGTCTGTCCACACCCTTAAATCATAAGGCGGTGGAAATTCCCGCATATCAGGGCGGGATAGGGCTAAAAAGCTACGGTTGTTGTGGCGGGATTCGTGTAAATAGGTGGGGTTAAACTGTACAGGGTCTTCCCCTTCCACGGACACAGAAAGCAGGGTGTTGGTTAAAAAGTAAATACCTTCAAATGAAAGCGGTGGATAATCGCTGCTTACCACAAATTCCATAGGCAAACTGATGTTGATTTGGTTGTATCTACTGGCGGTAGGCGGGATAATGTTCGCCACGGGCGGGTCGGGCAACGCAAGCCCTGCTTCTGTAAAGGCGGGGTTAAAATCTGCATCTCCAAAACTCCACTCCAAACTGCCATCGGGGTGGCGTACAAAAATTACTTCAACCATCACAATACTGGTCACGTCATCACTTTGGTCGGGATAATCACGGGAACGTATGTGGTAAGTGAAGGTGATTTCCCCATATTCGCCCGTGTTAATAAGGTCATCAATCGGTCCAAATTTCAAGTTAAAATAATCCCGCATGGTTCCAACCATGCCCATATCCCAGCTTGCAGCAATTTCAAAGCGGGCATAACCCTCGTCATCAAGGATATAGCCTAATTCGGGGTGATTTGGCGTAATGGTAAAATTACCAGGGGCCGTCATTATCATACGGTCAGGGGTGGCACGGAAGTGCATCCACTGGGACGGCACATCCTCAACCCCAATCAAATCAGGTTCAAACACCACATTAAAAATCATTTGGTTGTCGGGCGCAAGTAAAAGGGGGATAAATACAGCAATTTCGTTCCCTTCTGCCCGTACAAAAGCACCCGCTTGCGGGTATGGCGGCGGAATATGAAAGTCAAGACGGTATCTGCCCGGTACGCCCACAAAAGGCTCTATGCGTACATGAAACTGTCCGTCAATAAACACCACATTATAATTTAAGAATGTATGCAAACCACGCAGGTGCATGGGCATAGCCTGCGTAACACGTGAAATGTCCACGACACTGGGCAATTGACCACCCAAGAGCATGGTACTTTGGGTAAAAATACGGGATGCAGGTAGGCTAAATGGGTTTGCCCCATCCAGCAAAATTCCTATCCTATCTTCATCGGGAAAGTTTTCGACGGGGCTTATGGTAATGCGCCCGTTGTTGGGTTGCCCAACCAGCGGGTCTGTGCCGAAAATATCATTTATGTCAAATGTAAATTCCAGCCCTGTGGGGTCTGCCACCCTAAAATGAAATGATGTTTGCTCAAACCAATCCGCCGCATCGTCCGGGTCTATTATCTCGAAAACACTGCTGGATGCCACTTGTGCGGCAGAAAATGTGCCATTTGGCCCGGCGGGCTCGGCACGTTGCGGTGTAAGTATTATAAATTCCAACATATTATCGGTTGCAGGTTCGCTACCGCCGGCCACATGGGGCATAAAACCGCCGGGATACCAATCATTATCCGCATGCCCCACCGGATTGTCGTGGCGCAAGCGGTTATTTGGATCGTTTAGCGGGTGGGGGGTGCCGCCGGGTATGGTGGTAAACGGGGGCAAGTCCCAATTTGTCCAGCCATTGGGGAAAGCCTCATCATTAGGCACAGGCGGGTCTTCAATACCCCAAGGATCTCTGCCGAAAAGCAGGTCATCTGCCATTGTGTACCATGGGGCGGTGCTTGGCAAGTCTCTTGGCTCTTCTCTATGGCGTGCCACGGGACGGGATTCGTATAAAAAGCCTGTAAAAGCTACTTGTGTGGACACATCGGCCGCAGTTGCCGCATTGTTTGTGGACAATACAAAGTCATAAATGCGCCCCTGCTGCATGCCGCCTGTTACAACATGGAAATCCGCTCCATCCCAAAGAAATGACACTGCATTTGCTTGGTTCATATTCGGTGCAGCCCCGCCAACAGGGGCAAAGGAAAAGCCCGTGCCTTGTTCGATACCAAATTGTGGGGTGGTTGGCGTGCCTAAATAAATGTAAACATGGGGATTGGGGGTGTATGGGTCTAAATAATGCCTGCCCGGGAAAAATCCCGCCATAATAGTACCTGCATTTATATGGTCATCAGGATAAACAGGATAATTCTCCTCAATAGCATCGCTGCCTATTTGCACAAAATTAGCATTGGCAGGGGAGCCCGGATTAACACCACGGTTTACAAAAAATGGCGTTACCGCCCCGCCTGCATAGAAAACTTGGGCGGTGGTTTCCGATGTCAACACAATTTCAAAGGTGCGGATGGTGTTGCCCATGGGAAATTGCAGGGTAAAGGTATTTTCGGCAACCGGTGCCCCCGCTATATAACTTATTGGAAATTGTAAATGCACCATACCATCCGGCAACGGCACGGATGTAAGGTTTGGGCTGGGGTCTATAATAAACCCGGCGGGGGTAAGCCCGCCTGTAAAGCTGGCAGAAAGCAAGTTACCCGTGGCGGCCCGCACCCATAAACCCTCAAAAACTGTCATATATCCAAAAACCATTAAAAAAGCTAAAAATGCCGCTGTAATTTTTTGTCCGGCTCTTTTAAGTCTTGCCATCGTCATAACAAACACCCTCCGCAAACTTTATATTAAGTGATTAATGCGCAAAATCAGCTCTTTTATTATACCACACTGTGGCAGAAATTTCAACAAAAAAATATTGAAAAAACACTTGCAAAAAAAATCTGTTTAGTGTATTATAATATAAGGAGCTTTGTGTTCATTTCGGACATAAACCCAAAAACCTTAACAAGGAGGTACAACCATGGCTTATAAAATCACAAACCTATGCATCGCTTGCGGCAGCTGCGAGCCAGAGTGCCCAGTATCTGCAATCTCCTCAGGCAACCCATATGTTATCGATCCTGATGCTTGCATTGACTGCAATGCTTGCGCAAATGTATGTCCAACCGATGGCGCAATCGAGTCGTAATTAACCGTTGCCATCCCTACATACTAAAATAAAAAGTCCTTGTTATCAGGGGCTTTTTTGTTTTATCTTGTATTATTATTGTCATCATAATGTAATATTATTGATGCGCCAATTAACCACCTACGGACAGCCTGCATACTATGTACTAAGCTGACAAGTAGAAAAGGTGGTGAAATTATGTTTGGAGGTCCATTTTGGGGCGGCGGCTGGGGCGGCTTTGGTCGTTGCGGCTGGGGCGGCTGCGGTTTTGGTAGGCCGTGGGGTGGCATGCCCTTTTTCCCACGCAGGCGTTTTTGGTGGTAAAATCGTTAAATAATGGGTGGGGGCTTGCCCCCGCCTTTTTTTTGTGATAATATATGTAAAGGTGATTTTATGATATTTTCGTGTAAAGACATAAGCCTATCATTTGGCGCACAAACAGTGCTTCGTAATGTGGGTTTTGACTTAAAAGATAAAGAAAAAACCGCCCTTGTGGGCGTTAATGGCGCAGGCAAATCTTCCATGTTTAAGGTTATTTTGGGGCAAATACCCCCGGATGGCGGCACATTGGCTTTTGCCAAGGGTGCTAAAATCGGGCACCTTTCCCAGGAAATGGATTTGAATTTTGGCAATACCATCCAGCAAGAGCTTTTATCGGTTTTTGACCACCTTGCCCAATTGGAAGAAGAAATACGAATAGCAGAGCTTGAAATGGCTGATTTGTCAGGCATTGACCTTGACCGTGCCATGGAAAAATATGCTAAGATGACCCAGCAGTTTGAGCAAAGCGGCGGTTATGAATACAAAAGCCGTGTGCGTGGCGTTGCCAGCGGCCTTGGTTTTTCGGAGGCGGAACATATCCTGTCAATCGCTAACCTATCCGGCGGCCAAAAAACCCGTGTGGGGCTTGGCAAATTACTGCTTTCCAAACCGGATCTGCTGTTGCTGGACGAGCCGACAAACCACCTTGATATCCGTGCCATCAGCTGGCTGGAGGAATATTTTTTGCGGGAATATGACGGTTGCGTGCTAATAATAAGCCACGACCGTTTTTTCCTTGACAAGGTGGTTAAAAAGGTGGTGGAAATTGAGCATGGTGTTGCAAAAAGCTACAATGGCAACTATTCCGCCTTTGTAGATAAAAAGGCAAAGGATTTTGAAATTGCCGAAAAACATTACTCCAACCAGCAAAAGGAGCTTGAACGGTTGCAGGCATCCATTGACCTGTTGCGGGCTTTTGGGCGGGAAAAACATATAAAACGAGCCAGAAGCAAAGAAAAAGCCCTTGCCAAGGTAGAGCGGCTGGATACGCCCAAAAAAGCCCCAAACCCCATGCGCCTTGCCCTTGCCCCCCGCACCGGAAGCGGCAACGATGTGTTAAAGGTGGTGAACGGGCAAAAAAACTTCGACAACACCACCTTGTTTCGCAATGCCCAAATGGATATTAAAAAGGGTGAGGTTGTAGCACTTATCGGGGAAAACGGCGTGGGCAAAACCACCCTTTTTAAGATGATTTTAGAAGGGGCGGACTGTGTTAAGATAGGCAGTAACGTGAAAATTGGGTATTATGACCAAATACTGGATTTTGAGGATAAGGACAAAACCATTTTTATGGAGATTTCCGACACCTATCCCCGCATGAAAAACCAGGAGATACGCTCGGCATTAGCGGCATTTTTGTTTGTGGGCGATGATGTTTTTAAGGCCATTTCGGCACTTTCAGGCGGCGAAAAGGGGCGGGTGGCCCTTTGCAAGCTTATGCTGTCCGATATAAACTTCCTTATGTTAGACGAGCCCACAAACCATCTGGATTTATTTTCCAAAGAGGTGCTGGAAGGTGCAATAAATTCCTATGACGGCACGGTTTTATACATTTCCCATGACCGTTATTTTATCAACAACACAGCCGACAAGATTTATGAGCTAAAATCGGACAAAACAACAGCCTACCACGGCAATTACGACTACTATGTAGAAAAATCCGCTATGGGGACGGAGATTGTTTCGCCCGCAACCCGCAATGACAGTGATAACAAGCAGGCGTATCTTGACCAAAAGGAGCAACAAGCAAAAGAGCGGCAGTTAAAAGCGAAAATTGAACGGCTGGAAGTTCAGATTGAGGAAACCGAAATGGCAATCATCCGCCAAGACGGCATATTGGCGCAGGATGATGTGGCAACCGACCCCGCTAAGGCGCAGGAGGCATACCTAATGAAAGCCGCACTGGAAGCCAAATTGGAGAATCTTATCACAGAATGGGAGGAGGCAAATTCTCAATGAGTGAGATAAGCAGATTAAATGAATTGGAAAAACAAGGCAAAACCATTGTAATGTCCATAGTTGGTATTATACTGACCTTCGCCCTTATAACCTTTATTTTTGGGGACAGTAATACACGTGCATTTATTTTGCTTGCCATGGCATTAAACCTTATGAATGGCGCAAAATGGGCAAAATGGCTATGGGCTGTGCTTGCAGTGCTAACCACGGTAGTATCTGCCGCTATCATTGTGACGTATATGGATTTATTTGAATGGCTGGATTATTTGTTGATTATACCGGAACTGCTGTTTGTAATAATAAGCTCCATTATTCTGTTTATCAGCAAACCCGCCAATGCTTATACGGAAGCAGTGCGCCGGCAACGGAGAGTGAGAAGAAGCCCGGAAAGAAAGGACGAAGAGGATGTTTAGTGGTTTTAATCAAGAAACCATAGATTTTATGTGGGGCATACGCCTAAATAACAATAAAACTTGGTTTGAAGCCAATAAAGATGCTTACAAACGGCATTTGCAAGAACCAATGAAAACCCTTGGCAAAGATGTGTTTGAGCGCATTGTGGCAGAGTATGCAGACCGTGGATTTATCCATAAAGTTTCCCGTATACATCGGGATGCCCGCCGTGTACGGGATGGGCAGCCTTATAAAGACGGGTTATGGTTCTCCATCGAAAAACCTGCAGATGATTGGGAGTTTGTGCCCGTTTTCTGGTTTGATTTGCACCCGGAAGAATGGGGATACGGCATGGGTTATTACCATGCAAAGCCCCTAACCATGGCTAAATTAAGAGCAAGGATTGACAAGAACCCCGCAGCATTTGAAAAGTTAATAGCCCCGTTGGAAAAACAAGGGGAATTTGTGCTGGAAGGCGAAGAGTATAAGCGGCAAAAACAAGCCCCCACCCCCAAAACGGCGGCGTGGTACAATAAAAAGAACCTTTCCTTAGTGCACAGACAAAACAATGGGGATGAGCTATTTACAGCAGATTTGGCAAGCCGTTTAGCGGCAGGGTACAAAGCACTGATGCCTTTTTATGATTATTTTGCCACCCTTGACAATGACCCCGACCCAAACAATTAAAACGATTGGAGAAAATATGCGATATATAGAAAATTTTCAGGAAGGCGAACAAATTGTTGCCCACTACCTTTGCAAAAAACGGGAAACATTAAAAACCAAAAGCGGCAAAAATTACCTGTCCCTTATTTTAGCAGACAGGACAGGTGAATGTGTTGCCCGTGTTTGGACATTAAATAACGACATACAAAGTTTTGAAGCGGGAGACTTTATTAAAATAGAAGCCACCGTGGATGTTTATAATGACCAATTGCAGCTTAATGTGCGCAAAATCCGCAAAAGCGGTCAGGGGGAGTTTTTGCCGGCAGACTACATACCCACCGTTGACGGGGATATTGGTGAAATTTACAAATCCATTTGCGGGTTGATTGAAAGCGTGGAAAACAAGCATTTGCAGGCATTGTTGCAGGACACCTTAATCAATAACACGGAAGTTAAAGAAGCGTTTTTAAGCCATTCTGCCGCCCGCAACATGCACCATAGCTATATGGGCGGGCTGGCGGAGCATAGCCTTAATGTGGCACAAATTTGTGACTTTCTTGCCCCACGCTATAAATTTGTAAACCGTGACTTACTGGTAACAGCGGCACTTTTACATGACATTGGTAAGATTTACGAGCTATCCCCCTTCCCTGAAAATGATTATACCGACCAAGGCAAACTAATTGGGCACATTACCATGGGGGCAAATTTTGCTTCTGAGCAAATGGGGCAAATTGCGGGCTTCCCCAAAGATTTGCAAAATTTGCTGGTTCACTGCCTGCTATCCCACCACGGCACGTTGGAATACGGCTCTCCCATCGTTCCCAAAACAATAGAGGCTTTTATTTTAAGCAATGCCGATACATTGGATGCCCACACAAAACAATTTGAAGAACATTTAGCAAAAGCCCCTGCAAACAGCCCTTGGGCCGGCTTTATGCGCAGCGGCTTTAATCGTGATATAAGAAAATCCACTCCTTAGCAGACTTTTTCAAACCACCGCCGTATATAGTCTTGAAAACAACAAAAACGTTAAACGGAGGACATATTATGAGCAACGACAACAACGACCAAAAAGATTTTATCGACATGCGGGAGGGTGATTCAAAGTCCCCTATCCCACCCGAACAACAAGCCCCAAGACACGAAACGCCAATAGCCCCACCAAGCCTTGAAAAACGCAAAAGGCGTTTCCCCGGCTGGGCAATTGCCTTAATATTCCTTGCTATTGGATTGGCCATCGGTATTTCAAGCTTAAATTTTAACGGCTTTCACTGGAACTTAAACCCCTTTTCCAGCAGGGACAGCGGCTTTATCCGCCAACCCAGCGACCGTGACCTGACCAACCTAACCTTTGCTGTGGGCGACCTAAACAGCATGGAAGTGCGCCTTAGTATTGACGCCATTAATGTGCGCACCCACAACGGCAGGGATATTCGTGTGGTGTATGATGCGCCACGCTCGGGTAATTACAACCGCCCTGTATATAACTTTAACCAACGCACAGGGCATTTGGAAATTTTTACCGAGGGCACGATAATGGGCGTTAACATCCGCTCGGGCAACCTACGTATTTACCTACCAGAAAACAGCAATTTAGGCGACTTAGCCTTGCGCACATCTACGGGAAATATTGAAATAAGCATGTCCGGCGAAAACATCGCCGAAACACTTGATTTGCGCTCCACCACGGGACGCATTAATGCCCGCAACTTCTCGGCGGGCAGAATTGCCGTCCAGTCCACCACAGGGCGTATAGAATTAGAGAGTCTACAATCCGGCAACAACCTTACTGCCAATTCTACCACAGGTAATATCGACGGCACAAACCTGCAAGCAGGCGGCGATTTACGTATTTCTGCCACCACAGGCAGGATTAACCTTACCGATGTTAATGGTGCTGATGGGGAATTCCGCTCCACCACAGGCAATATCACCCTAAACGCCCACGACCGCCCTTTTGATAATGTGTCAATTACCGCAACCACAGGCCGCATTAATGCCCGCAGGTTTTATGCCGAATCTGTTACCATACGCAGCACAACAGGTAATATTGATATTAGCAATATTACAACAACAAGCAACTTTACCGCATCCGCATCAACAGGGCAGATTATTGCAGACAATTTGGAAGTTGAAGGCGGCCTGTCCCTTACCACAACAACTGGCAATATTAATCTTGATGCCTCCGGAATTAGTAGGGATGCCAGCTTCCGTGCCAGCACAGGGCGTGTTGTAATAAGTGATACCGGCATTGATGGGTTGCTGGAAGTGCGCACAACCACAGGCAATGTAAACCTAACCCGTGTAAACACGGATATGAACAGGGCAGACATAACCACAAACCGCAGTGCCAATGTAACCATAAATTAACCAAGTGGGGGAATTTACAATGAAAAGGATTTTGTTGACAGCATTTATTTTAACGGCAGCTTTGTTGGTATTTGCAGGTTGCAATATAAACGCCACAAACAGCATACGTGGCACGGGCTCGATGACTACCCAAAACATCAACGCCACCGATTTTGCAGGTATTGATATAGGTGGTAGTTACGTTCTAAACTTTCGCCAGGCCGACCATTTTGCTGTAACCTTGGAAATACAAGAAAATTTGTTTAGATATGTGGACGCAACTGTGCGAAACGGCGTACTTCGCATAAGCTCGGATAGGAATTTTAACACCACATCCGCCAACCGCCCACGCCTATATGTATACGCCCCATATTTGGATAACCTGCGTGTTTCCGGTGCAGTAGATGCGGATATGACCTTGGACGTGGAAAGGCTTGAAATTGACATTGCAGGTGCGGCGAATGTAAACCTGACAGGCAGCGCAGACAGGCTTAACATAATCTCATCAGGCGCATCAGACTTAAATGCTTTTGATTTTATCGCAAGAGATGTTTTTGTTAATATATCAGGCGCAGGCAATGCGGATGTTTATGCAACAGATGCCCTTGAAGCCCGCATTAGCGGTGCCGGCATTATACGTTATGACGGCAACCCGCAAGTAACCCGTAATGTTTCGGGTGTTGGCAGTGTGCGTAGCAGAAATTAAGTCATTATCACCACATCTAAGTTTTGCTGTGTGCACAATATAATTCACCCAAGGGATGGTCAAAGGCGGCCATCCCTATGTTATTACTTGCTCTGACATGGCATTTCCTATAATTACAGAAACTGACGCACCAACGCCTTCTATTTCAAATATGGCTATCACCTCTTCGCCACTTTCTATCTTGCCCCTCAGGCAAAGCACGGGCGTCTTCACTGCAAAACCCTTTATAGCATCCTGCTCTTGCCCGTCTATTAGCAGCATAAGCTTGTACAAAGTGTTTTTAACCACAATGGTATGTCCACCATATTCGTATACCCAAGACCTCATTCCGCCTGCGGTGGCTATATCCGTTTTTTGTTTTTTCGCTTTAATAACAAGAATTACAAGACCCACCAAAACCGCCACACCAAAAAAGATAGGTTGGATTAAAGAGTCCAGATTATAAGCAATCCAACCATCACCAAAATCGATGGAATCCAAAATAGTGCCCACGGCAAACCCTATTGCAATGCATGCAACCGTCAGTAAAAAAGTTGACTTCTTTTTCATAAACATTCCCCCTTGTACAGATAGAGTATAGCACACCTGAAAGCGAATGTCACCATAAAAAGAAGTGTCAATGCAGCTCTAATTCAATCCAAAATTTGTTAAAAACATCCCCTCCGGCACTTCCCCTGCAAAAACAGTGTTTACCAAGGGCACACGGCGGGATACGGGCACAACCTCCTGCTGCAAAGGTATTACAATGCGCATTTGGGTTTCCACATAAAGCCAAACTTGGAAGTTAATTTGGTTTATGCCGGCAGATGTAAAGGATGTGCGGTATTCCACCCTCGCCTCCCCCATGGGGATTATGTTTACAGCAATATCAGGCCCAACACCCGCAAGCATGGGTATGCCTGTTAACATACCCAGCGGCACACGGATGGATTCGGCATCATCACTGGCCAGCTGTCGGGAAATGTCCACGGCAAGTAGTGCTGCCACTTGGTTTATCAAAATGGTATCCACGGCAAGGTGGGACAGTTGCCCGTTTTCCTCGGTGCGCATGGTAAAAAAATCCTCACTTACAAGGTTAAATTGGGCAATGGTGGCAAGCAGGCTTTGGTTTATCACCTCATTAACCAGCATTACAGAGCGTTGGTTGGCAATCACAATTATTGCGGGTATTATGGAGCGGTTGGCAACCATGGTAAACAAATACACCACACCAACCAAAGCTATTAAAGACAGGGCGAAGGCCCGTTTTACGGACTTTTTTCTTGTTTTACGTGGCCTTGGCATTGCCCTTTCTGCACCAAAATGGCGTGGCGGCGGGCGTTTTGGGCGGCGGCTGCCCATGGCAAAATATGGTCTTGGCATATCTCTTGTCCTCCAAATGTTAAATATTTGCTGGACCTGTTACAATTTTGTAAATTTGCTGGATTTTGAGAGTAATCTCTGGTACAATATAGTCTACTATGTAAAAGCGAGGTGTAGAAATGAATTATTCACAAGAAAACAACAAAAAACGTATGAAACAATATAAAGCAGGGGCAAAAAAGGTGCGCAACAAGGTGGGTTACACCATTTTGCGTGTGGTTGTGGCATCTTTGCTTATTGCGGTATTTGCCGTTGGCGGCGCAGGTGTTGGTTTTTACCTGTCCATCATAAACTCCGCCCCTGATGTGCGGGAGTTGTCCCGGGGCATTATGGGCATGGAAAGTTTGGATACCATTGTGCTGGATGCACACGGCAATCAAATTGCCGTGCTGGATGCAGGCGTAAACCGCATTTTTGCGGAGTGGGATGATATTCCCCAGCACCTAAAAGATGCGGCCGTCGCAATTGAGGATGAGCGTTTTTTTGAGCACAACGGCATTGATGTGCGCTCCATGGGGCGTGCCGTATATATGACCCTGATGCACGACAACAGGCAGGGCGCATCCACCATAACCCAGCAGCTTATAAAAAACCTTATCGGTGTACAGCGCAACACTGTTGAAAGTAAGCTGCAAGAGCAACATATGGCAGTGCAATTTGAAGCTATGTTAGTGGAAGAACTTGGAAGTGTTGAGGCTGCCAAAAACCAAATATTACACGAATATTTGAACATAATTTATCTTGGCCACGGCAATATGGGCGTACAAGCCGCCGCCCGTTTTTACCTTAATAAAGATGTTAGCGAGCTAACCATAAGCGAATCGGCCATGCTAATTTCCATAACACGCTTTCCTTGGCAAAACAGCCCCATCCGCTTTCCCGATCATAATAGGGACAGGCAAGTGGCCACCCTGGAAGCCATGTTGCGCCTTGAAATGATAACGGAAGCAGAATTTATATATGCCTATAACGACCCGGTTTTTGACCGTGTTGCCGCCCACCGTGGCGATATTGCCCCCGATGCCCACATTTGGCATTACTTTGTTGATGCGGTTATAGACCGTTTGTATGAGGATTTTGAAGAGATGGGCTTTACACAAGAGCAGGCTCAGCAGCATATTTTCCATGGCGGCTTGCGTGTATACACCACCATGGACCCCCATATACAAGGCATTGTGGATGCAGCCTTCCTAAACGAAAACAACTTCCCCACAAACCCGCAGGATTTTGAATATTTCCTTGAAATGCGCATAAGTGTGCGCAATACCGTTACAGGGGCGCAGCGCCACTACACACGCACCAGCATCCACTACGGCACACGTGTAACCAGCCGTGATGGTTTTGAAGCCTTCCAGCAGTGGGCGAGAAATGATGTAATAGGTATGGGGGATGAGGAGATCGCCTATCGCTTTATGTACCAACCCCAACCCCAATCATCCATGGTTATTTTGGATCATAACAATGGCCATGTGGTTGCAATTGCAGGCCAGCGGGGCGAAAAACAAGGCAACCGTGCCTTTTGCCGTGCTACATACGGCACACGCCAGCCGGGCTCTGTTTTCAAAATATTTGCCGCCTACGCCCCGGGCATTGACTTGGAAATAATGACAGCCGCAACAGGTATTGATGATGTGCCCCACCTGCGTTTTGATTACGGCACACGCCGCTACAATGTGTGGCCCCGCAACTGGTTCGGCGGCTACCGTGGCTGGACCCATGTGCGCCGTGCCGTGGAAATGTCCTATAATGTGGTTGCCGTGCATGCTTACAATATGGTGGGCGGGCAAACCGTATTTAATTATTTACAAAACTTTGGCTTTACCACCCTTAACCCCCACGAAGCCAGCCACGCCGCCGTTGTGCTTGGTGGTTTGGAAGATGGTGTAACCAATTTGGAAATCACTGCCGCCATGGGCGCAATTGCCAACGGGGGCATCCTTAACCAATCTATTTTTTATACCAAAGTGTTGGATAGGGAAGGTAATATACTAATCGATAACCGTGCGCTGGATATTACACAGGTGCTAAGCCGCAATTCGGCATATTTGTTGACGGATATTATGCGGGGTGTTATGACGGGGCAAGGAACGGCCGGCGTTGCCCGCTTTCCCAATATGGATATGGCAGGCAAAACAGGCACCACCCAAAACGGGCGCGATGTGTACTTTGTTGCCTACACCCCCTATTTTACCGCCGGCGTATGGGTTGGACACGATCGTACCAGGGACTTGTCCAGCCATGTAACAAGCGCAAGGCCCGACACCCGCTTATGGCGTTATGTTATGGAACAGGTGCATCAAGAGCTGGAAAATCAAAGGTTTGAGAGGCCACCGGGCTTCACCCACCACACAGTTTGTGCCCGCAGCGGCTTTTTGGCCACCCCGTCCTGCACAGTTACCAGAAGCGAGCTTTTTGCTCCGGGCACAGTGCCAATCCGCCATTGCCATGTGTGTATTAGTGTGGAAGTGGAAATCGAAACAGGGCTTTTGCCAAGCCAGTGGACGCCCGCATCAAGCCGTGAGGTGCGAAACTTTATCACCCGTGACCGTAGTTGGATGGATGTTGCAGGTAATATCGGCATCGGTGATGCCCATTTAGAAGCACCTACCGCTGTTTCCACCTTCTTTAACCCCTTTGTGGATAGTGAATATAATTTTGATGACCCACCCGCAGATTACCATTATTATGATGACCAAGGTGACACGCAAGATGGCCTTTTCATGCCGCCGACAGGCGAGTTGCCGGCCTATAATCCGGCCAGCGGCGAGCAGGAATATGCCGCAGGGGGACAACCACCACAACAGCAAACACCCCCCGAAGATAATTTATTGCCACCCTTCCAGCCGCCGCAAAACGTGCCGCCCCCACCACCAACCCATGATGATCGACCACCAATAAACTGGCCGACACCATAATATAAAAAACGACCCATGCGGGTCGTTTTTTATATCGACCGAAATGTGTGTGGTGCCACGATTCCAAAATGTCTTGACATCTTTTGCGGGATTAAGTGTACAGGCACTTTTTTATTTGCCTCTTCTTGCCGGTTTAATTATGCAGTTAGTCAAGAGATTTTTCCATTCCACATCATCATGCCTAAAAACGCCATTGCGGACTTAGCCTGCAATGGCGTTTAGGGGGTGCGTCAACATTAATAGTGGGGTGTTTTTTATTAAAACTGTGGGGATAAATTTGGCCCCAAAATTATGGGTACATCTATTATCTCCGAACTGTTTCGCACTAGGGTAAACACAATCTCGTCCCCTACCTGACGTGCCTCCATAAAGGCAAACAAAGCTTCCATATCTTCCAAGTATTCCCCGTCCACAGCGATGATAATATCACTTCGCATCATGCCTGCGGCGTAGGCGGGCGTGCCTTCGATAACATTCAACACCAGCACCCCGTGGTTTGGTACAATCACCTCTTCATCAGGGTATCGCCGGGTTAGCTCTTCTAAAAAGGCTTCCGCCAGCTCGGCGGTCCAGCTGTCGGGGTTTATGCCAATCATAGGGCGGCGAGGTGCGGCACCTTCCCGCATAATGCCCTCCAAAATAGGCTTTGCCACGTGGCTGGGGATAGCATATCCCATACCTTCTGCCAAAGTTTCAACAAATTTGGCGGTATTTATGCCGATAACTTCGCCGTAAACATTAACCAGCGGCCCGCCCGAATTGCCACGGTTGATGGCGGCATTGGTTTGTATCACATCCAAAAAAATTCCATCCACAAAAATGGTGTTGTCGGTGGCGGAAATAATGCCGTTGGTAACGGAAATACCCTCACCCATAGCATTGCCTACGGCAATTACAATCTCACCCACCTGTGCGGTGTATGAATCCCCAAAACGGGCAAGGGTAACGCTATTAATGCCCACGGCAACCGCACTGGCCTTGTATACGGCAATAACAGCCAAATCGTTATCATCATCCCGCCCGATGGATACAGCGGGCATTTTTGCACTGCCGTTTATGGATACAGAAACGGCGTTTGCGCCCGCAATAACATGGGCATTGGTGGCAATATAGTAGCGGCTGGTGGTTTCGTACATTAAAATACCCGTGCCTGCCCTTTCCTGCCCTTGGTTTATGCCGAAAATGCCCGTGCTTGGCAATGTTGCCGTAATAGTTACAACGCTGGGTTTTACAATATTAACCAAATCCACATAATTTTGGCGGCCAACCAGTGGCATTTCACCCGACCTTAGGGGGGTATGCACGTTGTCAAAGGTAAAGTTTTCCCTTTGGTGGCTGTCATTTAACAGTTGGGGCAAAACATAGGCGTTCATAAACCTTGTGGCAACACCAAAGCCGGCACCCGCCAAAGGTGCGGCCACCAAGGACAGGATAAGCACAATGGCAATAATTGCACCCACCTTGCCGGCTTGCCGTTTGTGGCGTGCTTTTTCAACTTCGTTTTGGGCATAAAGCATTTCCAAAGGTGTGTGCTGGGTAACACCCGCTTTTACAGGCAATCCATCCACATCTGCGCCCGATTTTCTATACTGGTTAAAGTCCATCTAATCAACCTCCGTTAAGCTCTCTGCCTTTATTATATCACCAAAACCCGCAAAAATCAATCAACTTTTTCAAATTGCTTTTTGTTTAGCTTTGTGGTAGAATGATAGTATGGGGGTGTGGTATGGATAAAAAATATACATTGCAAATTTTAGGTGAAAAGCTTCCAATAACCAGTGACCAAGGGGATGATTATGTGGATGAGTTGTACAATACCATAACTGCAACCCTCAACAAAATTGAGGAAGCGGACAAAAACTCATCTATGAGCAAGATGACAAAATCCCTTTATTTAGCCATATTTTTAGCTGACGAGTTGCTGAGGTCGCAAAAACCCGCACGCAAGAAGAAATCCGGCAACAACGCACAATAAATACAAGGAGGTACATTTTTATGCTTGTTACAAGTATTGCTTTTCAAGGCAATTGTGATGAAGCCATTGCTTTTTACAGGGAAGCAGTTGGCGCAGAGGTAAAGGGGATATATTATTTTCGAGATGCCCCGCCAAACTCCGGTATGGATGAATCTTTGCCGCCAAATTTTGTCATGCACTCGGAGATAATGATATTTGGAACACTTATTACCATGACAGATGGGGGAGAAGCCAAAATAAAGGGTGAATATTTCTCCCTTGTGCTTTCCCTTGATACAACCGAAGAAGTGGCGGATGTATTTAGCAAACTTGCAGAAGGCGGACAAGTTGTTGCCGCCCTTGCCCAACAATTTTGGGCCACCTTATGCGGTGATGTTGTGGATCGTTTTGGGGTGCACTGGCACATCAGCACTAAGGATTCGGAATAGAAAAGGTACATAACAAAAATTGAGGTGGCACAAGTGTTTGGTCTCATCTTTATAGGTGGAAACAGAATCCGTTAACAACACAAATCCATTATGGCCTATGTTTTGTTAGGCTTTGTTGTTATGCGAAAAAATGCCTATACGGAGATGATTGAAATGCAGATAAATAATCTTTTATTAAAACATTATTTGAAAAATGTAATGTTTATCAACGGAACTTCTTATGCCGGCAAATCCACCATGGTGAAAATGCTGGCTGATAAATATGGGCTGGTGCATTGCGGCGAGAATTATGATTGTGTTCCCAAAAACCTTATCAGCCCAAAAACCCACCCTAACCTTTGCTACTTCCAAACCATGGGGGATTGGCAAGAGTTTGTTAACAGAACACCACAAGAGTATAATGATTGGATAATCGGAACCCAGCGAGAGCTTGTAGAGTTTGAGATAATGCACCTAATAAGCGTATCCCAAACACAAAAGACGGTTGTTGATACCAATATTCCAATTGATGTGTTGCGTGAAGTTGCAAGCTATAATCAGGTTGCCATAATGCTTTCTCCCCAATCCATGTCCGTTAAGAAGTTTTTTGACCGTGATGATTCAGATAAGATATTTCTGAAAGGCGAGATAATGAAAGCGGACAACCCCGAAAAAACCATGCAAAATTTTCTTAATTGTATGGCAGAGGTAAATAACAAAAAGGCCTATGAAGAGTTTGCAAGTAGCGGTTTTTTCACACTCGTCAGGGAAGATGCAGAAAAGGACACAAAATCCGAAATACTTAACGCACTATCAAAGCATTTTGGCTTGTAATGGCACACTTTTTTATCCTGCGGATAAAAAACCACTGCGTACAACTCTACAACTCTGCATTGAAGCGTTGCAGAGTTGTACTTCGTTGTGGACAAATTAAAAAAACCCAAAATGCCGCTACCCAATTTTGAATCCTAGCTGCGCTAGGTGGGTTTCCTGTTGACGGCTTCTGACTTCCCCTGTGGAGCAAAGCTCGGTATAACTTGGGGCCTGTCATAGGCAGTCAAACTTAATCCGGAATCCCATAAAACAAATGTAGGTTCAAAATATGGGCTGGCGCACATCCCAGGAATTTTTGTTAAGGTCGCTTTAATTCATTTTTTAAGTCTTCCACAAGGGTTTCAAGATCTTTGTTTTGGACATTCATAGCTTTCAAATCAGCCAAAATCCTCTCCAAGTCCCTTAATAGTCTAAGTTGATATGAATCAAACTGCCTATCAGTCATCCCCATGGTCAAGCACCCCTTGTCTTAGTAATTAGTTATTCATAACTCCATTATACACAAAACCTGCATTCCCGTCAACAGTTACTGTGATATTATTGTGGATAATATCCGTTACCATTTCGTTGCTGATGATAAGGGGTTTTTTTAGGGCTTTGCAGGCAATTTCGGCATGGGTTTGATCCATATTTTGGTCGCTGCCCACCACAACCGCACCTGCTTTGCGTATATAGTCCATTAGGCTGTCATCGGTGGTGGTTGCTACAAGTATATCCCCTTCCACAAACTTCTTCTCATTGCCCTCACAAGGGCGGAAGATGACAGATTTGCCCACAACCACACCACTGCCCACGCCACGCCCACGGGTTAGCACATTGCCCAAAACATGCACCTTTATCAGGTTTGTGGAGCCGCTAACGCCCACGGGCACACCGGCCACAATCACCACTGCATCCCCATTTTTGGCAAGCCCCGCATCCTTGGCGTTTTGGGCAGCAAGGTCAAATAATTCACTGTCTTTGTGCACAATATCCGTGCGGGCGGCGATAATACCCCATAATAATGACATTTGCCGCCACAATTTGTCACTTGTAGCAACGGCGATGGCCGGGCAGGCAGGGCGAAATTTCGCCACCATGCGGGCAGTAAAGCCCGATTTTGTTACAGTAGCAATACAAGCTGCACCCAGCTCCGCCGCCATGCCCACGGCGGCGTGGGTAATAGCATTGGTAATATTTACCACATGCCCCCCACTCCACTGTTTTAAGCTTTTGGTGTAATCCACGCTATCTTCAATTTCACGTGCTATCCTATCCATCATTTTAACGCTTTCCACGGGATATGCACCCTTGGCAGTTTCGCCCGAAAGCATGATGGCATCTGTGCCGTCAAAAATGGCATTGGCAACATCGTTGGCTTCTGCACGGGTTGGGCGTGGATTACTTACCATAGATTCCAGCATTTGGGTGGCAGTTATAACGGGCTTGCCCACCTTATTCGCTTCTTTTATCATGTATTTTTGGATAAGCGGCACTTCTTCCGGCGGTATTTCCACCCCCATGTCGCCCCTTGCAACCATTATACTGTCCGCAACCTCCAAAATAGAACGAAGATTGTCAACGCCTTCACGATTTTCGATTTTGGCAATGATAAGTATGTTGTTGCCCCCATTATCCTCCAAAACCTGGCGTATTTCCAGCACATCTTTGGCTGTACGCACAAAGCTGGCAGCAACAAAGTCCAAATCATGCTTTATGCCAAATTTTATGTCCTCAATATCCTGTTGGGTTAGCGAGGGTAGGGAAACATGGGCATCGGGCAGGTTTATACCCTTATTATTGCCCAAAATACCGTCATTTAAGGTGGTGCATTCCACATCGCCCGCATCTGTGATATTTGTCACACGCAGCTCCACCAACCCATCATCCACCAGGATTTTGGAGCCGACAGAAATGTCACCCGCAAGCCCTTTGTAGGTGATAGACACACGGTTTTCGTCCCCTTCCACATCCTCGGGGGTTAATGTAAACCTTTGCCCCTTAACCAACTGGGCTTCACCGGCCACGAAGGTTTTTATGCGTATTTCGGGGCCTTTTGTGTCCAGCATGATGGCAAGGGGTGCGTCCAGCTCCTCCCTTGCTTGTTTTATTTTGCCAACGGTGGTTGCATGTGTTTCATGGTCGCCGTGGGAAAAGTTGATACGTGCCACATTAACACCAGCATTTATCAGTTGCTTAATGGTGTCCACTTCCCATGTTGCGGGACCTATGGTAGCTACAATTTTGGTTTTTCTAAGCATATTTACCTCCTTGGTTTTCAAAAGTAAGTGCAGGTTTACTCCAATCCAATTTCACCGGCCAGAGAATCGGCAGCTTAATGGCTTGGTTTTAGCCATTCAGCGGTAGATTCCAGGAGGGTGAAATTGTGATTTGGAGTTAATCCGTGGTTTCAAAAATCTTTCTCTGTATTTCTAAGTAGTGGTTTAAGTTGATAAATGGGTCTTTTGATGTGGTGGCAGTAAACGCCCTTACCTCTTGCCTTGCCCCCTCATTGGCTTTAACCAACTGTTCTGTATAATCCAACAAGCATTTTTTAAGGGCATTAAGAGCCCTGCCCGAAAAGTTGATTTCTACTTTTTCAGATTTTACAATTTCCTCCAACTTGCCCAAATCTTCTATCAAAGATTTTACAATTTCCCTATCAAGCCTTTGATTGTCAATAGCATCCAAATACATTACCAGCGAGATATTATAATCCCCGATAATCTTTTGCGCCTGCGCCTGCCGCTTGCTTTTGATTTTTTTCGCAAGGTAAATGGAGCCGCAGGCAACCCCAGCTACTGCCACGCCAATGCCGGCAGCAACCAGTGCCTTGCCCGTAACCGCACCTGCCACGAGAGCAGGTATAGCCTTGATTTTCAAAGCCTTTTTCGCAAGTGCCGGTAAATCACTAACTTTAACAGGCAAGTGGCTTGCAAAATTTTTAGCATTGCCCACAAATCCTAATTTATCAACCCCAGCTTGTTCTTCCGCAACTTCTTGCTCGCAAATAACACCGTCACTTCCCAAAATTTTGTCGATACCCAGTATTTTTATTAAATATTGCGGTATTTCAAATTTGGGCTGAATAACCATTTTATCCCTCCTCGGCAAATCATTTTAATATAACATGCCGCTCGCCCAGCAATTGCCGCAATTGGTTGATTAGAGTAAAATTGTCAGCATTTATCCAATGTTGGGGCAGCACCCGCAAGGGTTTACCTGCCTTTTCGTCATAAATCACCACAGGGGTTGTGCCGCCGTAACGGGACATTGTCTCCAATAAATCCTCCGGCAACACTGTGCTTTCTTCCGGTATTTTAAGCCACAGCGTTTTTGTGTATTTTGTGCCTTTTGTGGTTTCTAAACCCTTTTCTAAAAATCTCAAATTTTCACATATAACAGAGCTTGCCTGCTCCTCCCGCGCGGACACTTTGCCCTCTATAATCACCGCACGCCCTTCGTGCAATTGGCCTGCAAGGGTTGCAAATGCGGCGGGGAATACAATAACTTCCAAATATCCATAAATATCCTCAATGGTCATAAAACACATGGCGGTGGCATTTTTGCGGGTATATGTTACCTTTTTATGGGTTATTAGTCCGCCAACAACCACCCTTTGCCCATCGTGCAGGGTTTGCTCCTGCTCTTCATCCTCATGGCTGCCCTCATCACCCTGCATAAAATCACGGCTGTATGCGGTTATATGGGGCTTCATCTGGTCTTCATATGCCAAAATAGGATGTCCGCTAACATAAATTCCCAACACCTCTTTTTCATCCGCCAATAACTTTTCCGTAGAAAATTCCGGCAAATCGGGCAATTGGTCGGCAAAGGCATCTGTATCGCTTTGGCTGGACATGTCCATAAGGCTAATTTGCCCGCTCATATTAAACCTGCGGTTGGTGTTTACGGCATTTATAAGGCTTTCATGCACAGCCATATACTGGCTTCTGCGCCCGCCAAAACCCGAAAATGCGCCCGCCTTAATCAACGCTTCCAGTGACCGCTTATTAATCTCCCCATCAGGTAGGCGGGTCAAAAAATCGGTTAGGCTTTTGAATGCGCCATGTTTTTCACGGCTTTGTGTAAGTGCTGCCACGGTGGGCCTGCCAAGGTTTTTTATGGCATTCATGCCAAAGCTTATCTGCCCATCCCCCGCCACGGTAAAATGCCCAAAACTATGGTTTACATCGGGCGGCAACACCTTAATGTCCATACGCTTACATTCGTTTATATATGCCGCCACATTGTCCAAATTGTACATAACACTGGTTAGCAAAGCCGCCATAAACTCCGCAGGATAGTAAATTTTTAGCCACCCCGTCTGGTAGCCAATGGTGGCATATGCCACAGCATGCGCTTTGTTAAAGGCGTATTTGGCAAAATCCGCCATCTCGTCCCATATTTCCCGGGCAATATTTTCCGGTATGCCATTTGCTATACAGCCTGCCACCTCACCGGGTATGCCGTGTACAAAAAACTGCTTTTCCCTTGCCATTACGGCTTCTTCTTTCTTGCTCATGGCACGGCGTATTAAATCCGCCCGTGCCATACTGTATCCTGCCAAGTCCCGCACAATTTGCATAACCTGCTCTTGGTAGACAATACAACCATAGGTTTCCCTTAAAATAGGCTCCAACCGTGGGTGGGTATAGGTGACAGAGCCACCATTTTTTGCTTTAATATACTTTGGAATAAAATCCATAGGCCCGGGACGGAAAAGGGAGATGCCCGCCGTTAAGTCGGCTATGCTGGATGGTTTTAACTCCTTCATAAACTGGGTCATACCACGGCTTTCCAGTTGAAACATGCCGTCAGTGCGCCCGGCAGAAATGGTTTCAAATACCCGCTTGTCTTCCATATCCATGGTTTCCGGACTTAATTTTACCCCGTGGCGGCGATAAACCTCGTCCATAGCGTGTTTGATGACTGTAAGCGTGCGCAAGCCAAGAAAATCCATTTTAAGCAGCCCAAGCTCCTCCAAAACACCCATGGAAAACTGGGTGGTTACCACACCATCACTGGCGTGCAGGGGCAGGTAGTGGGTTAAGGGCGCATCGGAAATAACCACCCCAGCCGCATGGGTGGAAGCATGGCGGGGAAGCCCTTCCAGGCGGCGTGCCATATCAATTAAATCCTTTGCTCGCTGGTTTGTTTCGTATTCCTGCCGCAGGGCGGCATCCCGTTCCAAAGCCTTGTCTAATGTTATACCAAGGCTAAAGGGTATCATTTTAGCAATTGCATCCACTTCGCTATACGGCATACCAAGCCCGCGTCCCACGTCCCGCACAACGGCTTTTGCGCCCATTGTCCCGAATGTGATTATTTGCGCAACATGGTCCTGCCCATATTTGCCCACCACATAGTCAATAACCTCCTGCCGCCTTTCCACGCAAAAATCAATGTCAATATCAGGCATAGAGATGCGCTCGGGGTTCAAAAACCGCTCAAAAAGCAGGTTAAACTTCAAAGGATCCACATTGGTAATTTTTAGGGCATAGGCCACAATGCTGGCGGCGGATGTGCCACGGCCGGGCCCGACCGCAATGCCATTTTTCTGGGCAAATGCAATAAAATCCCATACCACCAAAAAATAGTCACAAAAACCCATGGATAGGATTGTGTTAAGCTCAAAATCCGCACGGGCAGTTATGGCTTCGGTTAATTCGGCGTATCGGTATGCAAGCCCTTCGTAGGTTATTTTGCGCAGATACTCCCCTGCTGTAAAGCCGTTTGGGCAGTTGTATCTGGGTAATTTGTGCCCTTCAAAATCAATTTCCACATTGCAACGGCGGGCAATGTGCATGGTGTTTTCCAAAGCCTGCGGCAAATCCTTAAAGGCAATGCACATCTCCTCGGCGGTTTTTAGGTAGTATTGGTCACCTTTATAGCTCATGCGGTCCGTATCCAGCATGGTTTTGCCTGTTTGTATGCACAAAAGCACTTCATGGGCTTTGGCATCATCCTTTTCTAAATAATGGATGTCATTGGTGGCAACCAGCTCCAAATCCAGCTCATGCGCCATTTGCACAAGTGCCTCATTTACCGCCTTTTGCTCGGGCATGCCGTGGTTTTGTAATTCCAAAAAAAACCTTTTTTTGCCAAAAATTTCCTTGTAAATCTCAGCTTCCTGCTTGCCCCGCTCGTAGCCCACCCTAAGCACATTTCTGGCAACAGGCCCTGATAAGCAAGCGGAAAGGCAAATCAGCCCTTCATTATACCTGCGTAACAGCTCCAAATCAATGCGTGGCTTGTAGTAAAAACCTTCGGTATAGCCCAAACTAACCAACTTCATCAAGTTTTGATAGCCCAAGTTATTTTCCGCCAGCAAAACCAAGTGGTAATAACCGTCATCCTGCCTGCTGCCCCTGTCCAGACGGCTGCGCACCGCCACATAAACCTCACAACCCAAAATAGGCTTAATGCCCGCCTTTTTCGCTGCCTTATAAAAGTCGATAACACCAAACATATTGCCGTGGTCGGTTATGGCCATAGCCTCCATGCCCATTTCCGCCGCTTTTGCTGTAAGTTCCTTAATTTTAGCGGATCCATCCAGCAGGCTATATTCTGTATGCACATGTAAATGGGTAAAGTTTTGCATCAAATCCCACCCTCTACCATTCTAAAATAATCCAGCCCGCCGGTTAGGATGCGGGCTTTGTAGCCCCTTTCGGTCAAAAATCGTGCGGCATCCTGCGCCCTTTCCCCTTTGCCGCTTATTGTGATAATATCCCAGGCATTTTCCAACAAGTGGGTGGCATACTTTATATCCGCAACGGGTACGTTGATGGAGTTTGCCGCATGGCCATCCGCAAATTCCTCTTGGTTGCGCACATCCAGCAATATTGTGCCATTGCTTGGCTCGGCCACCTCGTCCGCATAAGCCATGCGTATTTGGCGGTTTATGACAGCAAGGGCGATTTTGCCTAGCTTTACAAGGGCTCCAAAATTGCTTATAAGCCCGGCATTTGCCAAGGTGTGCACGCTACCACCTTGGGTGATTATTGTGGTCATAATATCCACAAACCCCTCCGCCCCGGAACCGATGGCAGAAAAACCGTAAATTTTGCCGCAAGCACCGTAAATAAGCTTGATAAAACCGGCATGCACGGGCAAAACGCTGTAAATGTAGTTAGTTGCAGTTTTAACCAACCGCCCCTCATTAGTCCCCGTTGTTGCCGCTTGCAAAAATCCGGCGGACACGGACAAGGCCCCTTCCTTGCTCTGTGGCACAAGGCAGCGTTTTACCGTTGCCAGTACCGCCAATGCTCGCTCGCTCCCAAATTTTTCTACCAATGCAGGGGCCAGCACCCTATGGGTTTGTCTTTGCTCTGCTAAATGGTCACCAAAAAACAGGGTTGCCCTGCCTGCCTCTTGGGGCAGATATGGGTGATATGTGTGCTGGATGGCGATGCCCCAGCCTTTAAGTTGTTTGCTAAAATAGGTTGATATGTCCCTGTCAAAACCTTTTGGAAAATGAGATGTTGTAGTAACGATAGTTGGCATCACGCCGTTTGTATAAAGGTTAATTGCCGCCTGCGCCGATGATATACAGTCCCCCGCAATGGTTGCGGCGGCGTAGCAACCGGCTCGCAAAAACCTCTCAATCCGGCGCCATTGAAGCTTTGGGCAGCCCCCTTCCTTCAATTGCAAAACATCCCCAAAATCTCCACCTACCGGGAAGGGTTGTACAGCAACCAAAATATCAAATTGTTGGTGGCGCAAACGCCCTGTGGCCACCTCTTCAAGCGTGGCCGTGTTGCCATCGATGGCGGCAAGCTTTTCCATGGCTGTGTCCACCAAAACAATGTCAGCACCCTGGATATTGCGGGCAAGGATATCCTCATGGGCTTGCCCTGCAGTTTTTTCATCTATAATTAAAATTTTCATTTCATCAACTCCTTGCCCCACCATTATAACATGGATTATACGGAAAAGGCAAGTGTAAGCCCCCAAACAAAAACACCGCCCAAAGGCGGTGTTTTTAATATCCTATATAGGAAATTATCCAAGTAATTGTAGGATAGATTGTGGTGCTTGGTTGCCTTGTGCAAGCATGGCAGTTGCAGCTTG